>Ga0126342_10003969_pt1 | contig 24891 bp, 19 predicted proteins | sample Cyp1metagenome_FD_92528 | JGI IMG/M metagenome (GOLD analysis project Ga0126342, IMG submission 92528) | Coral microbial communities from Lord Howe Island, Old Settlement Bay, Australia - Cyphastrea 1 metagenome | ecosystem: Host-associated > Invertebrates > Cnidaria > Coral ...
AAGTTCGGGGCCCGAAGATAGGGGCCCGAAGTTCGGGGCCTGAAGTTCGGGGCCCGACTCTTGTGGCACAGGTATGCCAAAAAACATTTGATTACATCATCAGAGTTCACATACATGTGCTTCTACATGCCTTTGCTACAAAGTTGCCTGGGGGCACTCTGTTCGGGGCCCGCAGTTCGGGGCCCGAAGTTCGGGGCCCGACTCTTGTGGCACAGGTATGCCAAAAAACATTTGATTACATCATCAGAATTCACTTACATGTGCTTCTGCGTACATGCCTTTGCTACAAAGTTGCCTGGGGGCACCCTGTTCGGGGTCTGAAGTTCGGGGCCCGACTCTTGTGGCATAGGTATGGAATAAGGACACGCTGGATTGAAACCCATGTTTGCCCCCTTTTGCTACTCTGGTATGAAGCGCGAAACCCTATCATTTAACCATACTCATAGCCCTACTTAGTAATTTTAATGTATTACCATCCCCCCCCCTCTAAAAGTAGAGTTGTCCATGGGGATATATATATAGCATATACAATATTTTGCGGGGATGGCACCCCATTTTTTAACGCACATAAATATCGTATCCATTGTTGGTAATACCCATATGTTTTCCTACTATGCTTGGCTTTATACCCTCAAAACCCCCATATCTTTGTTGCTGAAACTGGGAGCCACCAAGTCCTCTCACTTCCTTACGAAGGTTGGACAGCTGTGGGCAACCAATGCCGCTTGACAGGGCTGGGGAACACTTGGCAAAGCAACTGGATACTGGTAAAATAATGATATATGTGTATATTATGTGTGTACATATATATATATACGCACAGAAATGAATATAAATCTCTATACCTCTGACATCCTATGACTGCAGAACGCACGGGATATTGGGAATAAACCGGAATACGTCATGTGATATGAACCTGTTGGTTTTGTGAATCATCCACAGGGAAACCGCCTGGATGGCAGACCGTTATCTCGGTCACAGTAGATCCACACTGCCGAAAAATGGTTTCAATACTGTTCAATACTGACGAACTACTATATTATGATATACCCTCTGGTAATTTAACGTAGCTATTGAAAATGACCATTAATAGTGGATTTTCCCATTAAAAATGGTGATTTTCAATAGCTATGTTAAATTACCAGAGGGTAGTACTGTCAATTATCCGAAAAACGATTAACGCTTAACATTTTATTTTAATACTTGAATCTCCGATATGAAATTTCTTCACCTTCAGCACGAGGTGATCAACTGTGAAGGCCTAGTTATGTTTTTTTCTATACCTGCACCCTCAATAGAAGCCCTCCCCCCCAAAAAAAAGAACTTACAGCATAGTTTGAGTGTTTTGACACATTCTTGTGGGTCAACTAATGGTCAAGGTTGTTTTTTTTGTCCCACTGTTTCATGTCATCTATATGATGATTACTGGCTGGTTGTTGTATATTCTGTTTTGTTCATTTAAACCCTACCAATTCAATTGACTAACATATATATATATATACACACATATTATACACACATTGTATGGGTTGACAGTATCAGACAGCTGTGTCTTCCGCAGGTTTTTCTGGTGGGTCCAAGTTTGTTTTCAGTGATTGTGTGGATGCTGGAAACAGCTTTGATGAATTGGGATGTCTCTGCAAATTGCAATGAGATGGTTTTGCACCCAAACAAAACAAACATCACAGCTAGTGTTTGGGATCTAAGAAAGCACCAGCCAGATACCTTGTGGATCTTTCGGCTCGTTATTGTTGCTTGTAAGACCCATATCATGTGCCGTTTTGCAACAGATATAGCCGTGGCTCAAAGATCGGAGTACATACAATGACCAGCAAAGTTGGCTATAAAACAACTAGTCGTCCTTTTTTTTGGGTTCTTACGCTTAATAATTTTGAGTCAAATGTTGGATTATTTTTCAAGCCTTATTGATGGATGGTAATCACTCCATCAATGGTTGAAATCCTTTCCCCATGATCGAAGTAGTCCCGAATGATCGTCTTATGACTCGACCATAGCCCATTTTTTCCGTGGACCTTGACCACTGCACTACCGTGGACCTGTGTTTCTCTTGTTCCGTTCTTGTGAACATTCCTATCCCTGTAGTACCAAGAGACAAAAAAACACCTGTTGATTGGTTCTGAAATTAGGGTCATGCTACCTGGTTTCTTCCGGAGTAACCCACTTCATAGGGGTATCTATATTGACATCCATTAACAAATCAGTATTGCATGGTATGAGAACAGCAGCTGGTTTTTTCAATGATATACCTGTGTTGTATTTCATGGATTTTCTGGACTGAGAATCCAAGATTTTCATAGATTTTCCCAAATGCGTCCATGATCTATACCCTCCGGTAATCAATCAATATCAATCACGGCTAGCTGGACACTCCACCATTGAGTTCGATGAATTTCCCACTTTTTTTCACCTCCTTTCATGGATGATTTTCCATATTTTCCCACTAAAACCAGCATTTTCGGGAATTGTCCAGCCATGTTTGAAAACAGCATGGATCAAGTGGATCAAGGTATCTACACCCCACAGCATCCTGATGGAATCGTCTTTGCGGGCTCTTCGTTGGTACGGGCCGCCTGGAGATTCGGGGTGTTCGAAGAAATGGACACCGGAGAGTGGCCACCCAAAAATATGTGTATTTTGTGTGAAAAGAATGGGTTAATACATGTTAATACCTATCTGAATGTTCCTTTTTTTGAATGACTAATGACGGTGAATGATTGGATTCACGTAACCATCGACTTTCGTATGGGACCCCAATAAGTAGATGGTTACTCTTCTAAGCCTATATATATATATACTAGAATCATCTAGAATCTGTGGTATATACCTCAGGGCTTAAATTCTGACCCATCCCCATATGGGAATTTTATGGAGAATCACGTGTTTTTTTATCGATTTTCAGGGAGGCGTGGGAGTTTTCTGGGGGTCGCTTAAAATACTGTGACCATGTCGTTTGTTTTGGAAGGAATGCTCCGGAATTGAATCATTGAATCCAATGATTTTCTGAATTTCCGTTTAAGTTTTTGCTTCACTGGCCCCGTTTGCCTTGAATATTGACCCATATGAACCCTCCGGTAAGATAGCTATAGCAATAGGAAGTAACAATTTGTAGATGGTTTACCTATATTCAGCATAACCATTGTCCACTGCCATGTTCTGTCATAAGAGGTATATCACAATGTAGTCATCCTGCAGTAGATGAATATGATATGTTCAAAGATACAAGTATTCCCATTTTGGTGATTTAGTGGTGAGTTTTGAAATTTCCACATTCTATCTCCGGATGACTGTATATATGTATATCGAACAGCTGCTGGCCCTAGGGTTTTTCCATGCCTGGGCCTTAAGATTTGACACCCGCGAGTGACAAGGATTCAGGGCTTACACTCAGAACTATGTACCCCTAGAACCACTCTCCAAAAAAATGAATTTGCTGAAGATGTCCTTCTATATATATTATATATATATATCCCTTTAAACCAATATTTCATCATTGATTATAGCAGCAGTTGACCAAATGTTTCGCTAGCATGTCACCATGTCACATCACCAGGTGGTGAAAATCACCGTGGCCGGGGCGCTTGGGGCGCTTGGGGCGCTTGGGGCGCTTGGGGCGCTTGGGGCGCTTGGCCATGGGCAAGTCGCAGGGAACCAGAATCATCCGGCTCATACGAACCACCCTTTATATCATGTATTTGCACACATTTGGTGAACATTTGGATAGACAATTTATATAAATGCGGTTCAGTCCAGTATTTGATGGATTTTTGCAGAAAAAAGGACACATACATGTTTGGATGTGTTTGATGTACTCAACTTGTGGAAGACTACCCTTGATGGTTGGCTCAGAAGAAATCCCTCTTGCGCTAAGTACTGCATCTTGATGTATATTGCACATACCGCCCACAGGTGCGCAATACGGAAGTTGAATTCGGAAGTGCATCTGAATGATCTGAATGTAAACTTGATAATGCAAATCAACATGAACATGTTGGCAATTGTGTTATGTCTATAAAAGGGTCCACCCATGTCCAGATTTAGAGACCACAGACTTGGTGATTACATCTGAACAACGCACAAAAAATGTGAACTTTTTGTTTTTGAAAAATCAGGGATTGAAAGAGTCAGGTTCAGACACCTTAAACTGATCTGGAAAGCCCATGAGCTGTTTCCAAGAGGAAAGTGATCTTCGAAACCCAGGAATAGCCACCTCAAACGGGCCTGGCCCCAACGAGGACAACCCAACCTTCGCGCTGCAACGGGCAGATGACAAGAATGCGACCTGGACTGATGGGATACCGTGATACCGAATCACGAATCGGTGATGCCCCAGGTCCTTATAACTAATAGAACTGTTGGGATGGTGATGAAACAGCGGGGTTCTAAACTAACTTAAAACAAAGGGGGGCACCAACGCCACCACCATGTGGGTGTGTCTTGCAATGGGACTTACCCGGCAAAATCCGGCTTAAAATGGCCACGTTGAGGGGAAATTCGACAAGAAATCTTTTGAACAAACCCACACCGGGGAATTGGAGATTCATGGGAACAGCCGCATTTTGTTTCTTAAGAGGACAATCTTTGGAGACACATCGCGGTTTTCCATTGTCAGGTTAGATGAAAGGGTACCTGGACCTAGATGTTGGGTCCATCTCATAGAAGTCACGAAGCAAGCTGCAGTTGTTTGCTTTCACATTGCTGTTGGTGTTGTGTCATTCCACTGTTGGCCAATCCAGAAGGAGCGTTGAATCTAAAGGAAGATGTTTTCTTTGGATGCCTGATGTATGTCGAAGTATTGTTCTATGTCTGGCAATGCTTTAAACCCAGCAGAATAAACCAACCCAATTGACCATGTTGACCCACTTAACTGTTTTTTGGGGAATACTAGAAACAGCTAGTTACACCATTCCCCCGGGCATACCGCATTCTTCACCATGCATTCAGTCGTGGGTACTCAACGACTGAACCTACTGGAATGAAGACGGGTTTCACTGAAAATTGGGGACGGGCCCCCCCAAAATGGCAATGTTTTTCGGGAAATTGATGATAATTTCTACAACATGTCTAAACTGTCTAGACCATAGATATTTGGACTTTGGGGTACACCGGGTACACCTTAATATTTCAGAATCTTCCGAAGATTTGAGCCCAACTTTGCCAGGTTTGGACAGTTCACTATGCCAACATAGGCGAACTGTCGACTGTCGTGGTGTCCCAAATTGGGTCGATACTGCGGGGGTTCCATGTCAGCTTGAATATCGTTGACTTTGTAAGCTTCGTGATGACCAAAATTGGGAGTTTCCATCAATGGGGGATCCCCAAAAATGCTTGGTTTACTGAAAAACCTATTAAAATTGATGATTTAGGGGTACCCCCATTTAAGGAAACCTCTATTTCGGCTATGGTACACAAACAAAATCTTGAGACTGCCGTGGGATTCTGACGTAACATGACGTAACATCCACCCAGCTCTGCCAATGATCTGTGTGTGTGCTCTGCAATCGTCCCAGTCTAGATAGACACAGTCAGGTAAGGCTCCAATTTTAATTATCAGGTCATTTTACTGTTGGGGGTGCTCAAAGATTGCTGTAACATTTAAGCGCTCATTTTTAAGCATGACTAGAGGGTAAGCATATCCATTTGCCATGGGCCAAAAATCATGGCGATATACAGATCTGGTGGTTTCAGATACACAATGATTCTTTGTTTCCTCTACCGGGATCTCCGAATGTGCCCGTGTTCTGTTGGCTACTCCAAGTTACCACACTGCTGGAGATGAATTCATCTCTCGTGTTTCGGTTCGTAGGTTCTCCCATGGGTAACAACTCTGGTTACTCGGGCCGATTCATGGCAGGCCTTCATCAGTTCGGAAATTTGAGGTGCCAACTAATTGGGGACGTGATTCGTTTGGGATTTGGCTGGAGGGAGCTGTTTTTTTTGTTTTTTTCTAGGGCAAGCCATAGATAGGACAGTTGGAAACCTGGAAATGTGAGGTACATGTCATACCATCCTGGAAGCGCTTTTCTATCTTTCGGGGATTATGTAATGTGTTGAACAGGTACGCTGAGTATACCCTCATCAAATCCACCATAATAGTCAGTCCATGTTTCATCGTTTTTGTAGGACACACTTTGTAAAAAACAGCTTACATAATTACACGAACTCTGACGTGTCCAAGCACGTGTTTGTTTTCTACCAAAACCGCTTCAAAAAAATGCCAAGTTTGCTCGTCAAAGTTTCACCATTTAAAACAAGCAAACATGGTAATGTCAAGTCCACCCACGTGTGGGAACCATGGCAGGTTCCAAATGCTGTTCCAACTTCCAACCTGCGATTGCATATTTAGACATGTCCTTTTTCCCGCTGGTTGGCTACTTTCCAGGACGGCACATCGAACGACCCGGAAATGATAATAGAACTAGTACGTATGCCGAAGCCACTCTACCTTTCCAACAAGGACATGATATGACATGATTAATTCGCATGGATTCTATTCTTTTCCAATGGATTCTAGCCGTTCCATTGACAGATTTTCGCCTGCAGGATTCGCAGAGAGACTCAGAAGTATCGTTTCTCCTCCGCTGCAGATTTGTCTCTTGGCATGGGGGAAGAGTGAGGTAATAGTTAATCTATGTCAATCTTCCCGAAATAAACAGATCCAGTGCTATTCTCTCGGAGAAGTGATGGATGATCAGATGATGTCAGCGATTTTTTTATGAGTAAAAACATGTGAAATCATGGAATCGGCGGTTGAGCATCAAACTTGGGAAGCGGTCCTGTAAATTAGACATTTCCCCGCAGATCGGAACGTCAGCCACACATGTCCAAATCCTTAATCCAGTAGTTGTTTGGCTTTGGCTCACTGAATCACGTCATGCTTGTATATGTTTGTGATATTTGTGTAGCAGTTTTTGTCTCCGGTCAGCGGGATTTCTAGGGTCAGTTAACTGATCTCCTGGGAGGACTTCCCTCCGCACAGCCGGCACCCCAAGGATGTACCAGTCCAACAATGCAGTGCTGGGGACCGTTGCGGGGTACTGGGCTCGCGGAATGACAAAGCCATGGTGAATTTCAGGGTGTATTGAGCAGCTGAGCATGGCTCTTTTCTAGCCATGTTTGGTCAAAGTGCTACTGTTTCTAATGGGGTGTAATTCTTTATCACTGTTGGAATTAAACCTTCATGAATCAACACAGGTTTTTCTCGGAATTGACATGAATGATGGGTGCTGCCTGATAGACCCGGGGCCCAATTGAGACTCTGATTTCTTTGGGCTCTAGCAAACAAGCTTTGTTTCAAGATCAGTACCAACTGATGTCTTGGCAAGTGGTTTTGGGACTTGCAGGTGGTCGGTGCTCAAAGTTTCCAACCGCTGGGAGTCTGGCAATGTTTGGCCATGTTGGCACTTTTACCTCCATCGCAGTAACCTGGAAAACTGAGTTAAACTGTTTCTTTGTGATGGGGACTTAGATTGGAAATGATTGGAATATCAGCCTGAAAGCAATGTGTTTTTACAACGCCAACAGCTTTGCCGCAATGCCCCCCTGGACTTGTGTCAAGCCAACCTGGGATATGACTTGAACGTTTGGTTCCGGTGGCAGTGATCAACGGAAAATTGTGGATATCTGCAAATGAACGGCGGGGAACATCTTGATGATTATAATAATCATGTATTGTAGCAATTATTTGTACATATCATATATTATATACATTACACATTTATGATTAATTTATAACATGTTCATTAGTAATCATTACTGTAGTACATATTAAGTACATATTGTTTATGATATATTACAATAAACGTAGGGCCTTAGGGGTCATTGTGGCTCCTTTGTGGACTTCATCAATCTTTGAAAACTTGTCCAACTTCTGCGCAGGATCATTTCAGACGTCTCCTGTCAGCCTCAAGTGCTCTCCGCTTCTACCGCCAAGGCAGTCTATCAGGCGGGCTGCAAGCAGCATGCTGCTGGTCATTGTATTTAGTATTATATAATAGTTAATATAATAAGTAATGATAAATGATGAATAAAATAATATTACAATAAGTAATAGTACTGATGAATTTCACCATGTGGGGGTTTCCATAGATGGGAATACATCAATAGCCGGATGGTTTCATGAAAAATCCACCAAACAAATGGACGATTTAGGGGTACACCCATTTTAGGAACCTCCACAAACGTTTGGGCTGTTTGATAAGACCTTGAAGGATTGCTGAGAATTGCCACTGCAACTCTGTTTCTGATGGATCCAGAGGGATTGATAGGTGTACTGATGGGATCATGAAACACATGGAACCATTTTTGGGAGAACTTTTGGAAGATCCATTTGGCAAAAAATGTGTCATTCATTATGGCTTACAATGTGGTTTCAATGGGTTAATGAAATTACACATAGAACATCATAGAACCAGATTTGTTTGGAGAAATTACCAAGTGCAAAAAAAAATGGTGTGAACAGGGTACCGATGTACTGGCATTTTTGACCCACAGCCATTTCACTCTGCTGGCGGGCGCTCGATGAATATGACCAAAGTACAGCTGGATCTGCATGTGTTTTGTGTCGCTTATGCACCAAAATTGTACAGATGGTTTCATGTCCCTACTTGCTACATCTGCCATGATCAAGATCTACACTACCTGCACATGGAATCATGTAGACATACATCATATACACGTAGATATTAATACATATGGGATCATATGGTTTGCCTAAACACAGGGTGCCATTTTCCCTATTAAACTGGCCATTGGTGGGTATCCCCTGTTTTCAAACCCATCTGCAAAATCAATGGTTATAGTTATAATGTCTTTGCCTTTGCTGTGCTATCCCCTCCATGTCTATTGATGTCTCCATGGCAAGTCACAGGATCTACACTTCTTCTTCCGCACGGAACAAGAGGCTCCAACAGATGCTTCGTTTTGTGAAGGAATCCACCAACATTTGCGAGAGATGGCCTTGTGAAATGAGTGTTAGCACTGGCACCATATATGGAAAGTATTTGATGGGATTTAGTCAACCAATGAATGGGTGAAGATAATGAATTCAAAAGATATAGTTTAAATATGTGTCTAAATTGACATAAATGGTAACTATATAGAAATTCATGGGATATTGATGGTATTTGATGGGATTTAAACAACCAATGGTTGGTGAAAATTCTGACGATGTTTTAAACAATATAAATTGTAACGACCTCACGTCACGACATACCTGTAAATCAGGGTTCATGAAGGGAGCCATCCCCTTTGAATGGCGGATTTTTGTTGTTTGAATTACAAACAAATAGCTAGTTGACAATATGATGCATGGAGTATCTACCAAAACATCAAACTTACCGAACTTACCGTAATAATCATCAAACGTGGCTTTTTTGAACACCCAACATTTAGTTCGATGAAGTTTCCTGCCCCATTTAGTTCGATCAGCAGTTCGGCCTTGCGCCGTTTGGGGGTCGTAATTTAGGGGCATGGTTTGATTAATTATTTGTATTCTATAAGGTGAAGCCTCATAGATAAGTTGATTTACAACTTTTATAACTAATATCAATGAGGATCTATAAATATCTATGATATATATATATATATATATATAATATAGTAATATATATATATGGACCACATGGAATTATGTGGAACATAGATAATGAACTATCATAGATATGCTATTATAGATATGAATTCTATTTGGAATTAGCTCATGGGGTGAACATAAACTAACTTGCACATCACTGGTTAACGCAATGCCTGCCTGCATCCGCCGTAGCCATCCGGGAGATTTCTGCCATGATTTGTTTTGATATGTTTTAATTTATGCATGGTATATAGACTGTATACATCATATCCGTCGTTCACGGCGCAATGGGCATCGAACGCGCCATCAAAGCCATGTCGCCGTCAGCGACTGCAAGAGCGCTGACGGTGACCGTGGTGAGTTTGACAGGGGAAACGCTGTTGGAAGAGGAGCCGATATGGGCGCTTGTTTCAATCATTTGTTACCGTAATGTGGGTGAAACAATGTCATAGACCACCCATGACTGGCAATGGATAATATATACCACCTATAATGATGGTGATGACTGGGGATGGTTGATTATTGTTTTACCCACATGACTAGGGGTAAGTATCCCGAAATAGCCAGAGTTCAGTCTGGTGAATGAGTTAATTATTCTAACTTACCAAGAATCTGAGAATTACCTTCTGGTATTTCTGGTTATTTAACATACGTAGCTATGGCAGCCATGGATAGCCATGGTGCATAGAACTAGAGGATTTATGATGACTTACCTGGTAAAAACTAGTGATTTTCCAGTTTGTTAAGTTAAAATAACCAGAGTGTATTTCATGAAACAACTGATTATACTGTACGAAACCCAATAATAAACAATCCCCAATGGAGGTTTAATATGAAATTGGGTATACCGTATCTCCACCTAGGAAGGCGATGGTGCTTATTCATTATGACCCCCCAGTCATGGTTGCTTAAGGATGGTTTATTGTTGGGTCTACTACATGAATGTATTATAATACATTATACTGAGATACAGCGCCTGAATTTCAATATCCAAAAGGAAAATTGTTGTTCCCAATTCTAGTTTCAGCTATGGGATAATGTTCGGCTAAGATATACTGGGGATGGAATGGGAACATTCATCACAATGAATTACAGGAGTATAACGACAATTTCACTATAAATTAGTATAAATTAGTGAAACACCGATCAATAAGCAAACCCGACTCTCATCCAATCTCACCATGTGGTCTTCAACAAACTTCAATGAGTTGGTCTACCATGTCATTAGGATGAATGGCAAGGTGAAAGTTAGGTTAAACATTTCATAGTTTCCCTGAAATTGAGTCATTTAGGAATATCACATCGACTTATCGTCCTCGTCCTAACATAGTTCTACAGGGCTAGCCGGCGAGTGTCCCACGTTTTTTGCCACGTTTCCTGCGGCTTTTGGAGAGGGATGATGAAACCAAGCAGTCAAGTTATTTATTAATGCGTAACGATATGTAACGATATATGCATACATAACATAACATTACATTACATAACATTACATAACATAACATTACATACAGTATACAGTATCCAAGAATCCTCGGCAAAAAAAAATGACCATTTGGTCCACCTTGTGGAACTGAAGGATTGTTGGCCAAGCGGTTCAGCTGGGTGCGACGAACTGTTCTGGTTCCAAGATGTTCCAAGTTTTCTGAAAGGATTAACCCATGGCTTGGTGGTTTACTGAAATTTCAGCAATGAGCGAATCCGTGATAGAATCATTTCAAACATTTCAGCAATGAACCTGTCATAACTTGTTTGAAGGGTGTTGAATGATTCGCATCCAGTGCGCGCTTTCTCCTGAAATAACAACTCAGCGTGTGCTTCGCAAGTTGGCGCCTGCGGCGAAGGAGATGACTGCTGTGAATTCCAAGGATGTTATGTCCAAGCTGAGTGGAACCACTTGCCCCGTGGCTGCCTTGTAGGGTGATCGAAGATGATGGAAGCACCAAGCAGATCTGCTTGGATGTTTGTAACCCATGTATATGTATATTATACATAATATATATATATACCTTGGGATATTCCCTAATCTATCTCGCTGACTATCTATCTATCAATCTATCCATCTATCCATCTATCAATCTATCAATCTATCAATCTATCCATCTATCCATCTATCCATCTATCCATCTATCCATCTATCCATCTATCCATCTATCCATCTATCAATCAATCTATCTATCTATCTATCTATCCATCTATCCATCTATCCATCTATCCATCGATCCATCTATCCATCGATCCATCTATCCATCTATCCATCTATCCATCTATCCACCTATCTATCCATCCATCTATCCATCTATCCATCTATCCATCTATCCATCTATCCATCTATCAATCTATCCATCTATCCATCTATCCATCTATCCATGTATCCATCTATCCATCTATCCATATGTCCATATGTCCATCTATCGATCTATCTATCTATCTAGCTATCTATCTATATATCTATCTATCTATCTATCTATCTATCTTATCTTATGTTATCTTATCTTATTTTATCTTGTCTTATCTTATTTTATTTTATCTAATCTTATCTTATTTTATTTATCTATCTATCTATCTATCGATCGATCGATCTATCGATCTATCTATCGATCTATCGATCTACCGATCTATCTATCTATATCTATCTATATCGATCTATATCTTTCTATATCTATATCTATCTATCTATATCTATCTATCTATCTATATCTATCTATCTATATCTATCTATATCTATCTATATCTATCTATATCTATCTATATCGATCTATCTATCTATCTATCTATCTATCTCTATCTATCTATCTATCTATCTATCTTATCTTATCTTATCTTATATTTTATTATCTTATCTTATCTTATATTATCTTATCTTATCCTATCTTATCCTATCTTATCCTATCTATCTATCTATCTATCTATGTATACATAAAACTGGTGCATCAATAAGGGCTATTACATTCTAAGTTACCACCCACTTACGATGTCTTCTTTGATGCACCCCAATGTTGATACTGTGGATGGAAGAAATCCTGCAGCCCAGTTGGTAACTCTTGGTAACTATGAAAATGAAACACTGTAAATATCTGTAAATAGTCAGATTTTTGAACGGGATAAACATCGATAAACCATCTACCAACTGGTGCAGGCTTTCTTCCATCCACAGTATGTTGATGTGGTGCAAGGTGGGGCCTCAAACGAGAGCTAAGGTGACGCACAGTTCACTTGGTGAGTTCGTTTGGGTTTTTAGGAGGATATGGAGGATATATCTATAGTTAACGGGGTTCAAAAATTCAACATCTAACTGGGTGGCCCTACCTTACCTAAATCCAGGGATTTATCATATGTTTTTTTTGGGGATATCCGCGATTTTCGGCGCCCAAAGCTCATCCTGGAGATCAGGAAGAGTGTTTCTTTTTCGGAACCCCCAACCATGGGACTCCAGCCATGATTTTCCCCTACTATTGAGGTCTGTTAATGGGAGTAGTATGGGAACTGGAGTCTCATCATGAATTCAAGTTCCAGTCCTGTAATCAAGTGCAGTATCAGGTATGATTTCAGTTTTTGATGCAAACACCAGTCACATGAAATATAAACAGACTGGGTCAGTGGCTATGTTTTCGTCACTTTATGGATCAAAGCTATCATCTTTTGTGGGGGATCGACGTCCACAAATCCCAACCAAACTGTGGTGTGAAATTAACGGGTACCAAGGTTTTGACATGAATGGTGTATTTACATCCCATTAAAGTTTCATTAATGGTACCAAATTAATGGATGTAAACTATTGATGGGATGTGGAATGGTACCACTTTAATGGTACATTAATTAAATTAATGGTACCATAGGCATTTGGAATGGGATGTAAACTGTCCATTGCAGCCTTGGAAACTGGAGAAGAGCTGATCTTGTTTGGCCACGCTGCAGGTTTCGATAAGTTGTTGATGGATGGAAACACGGTCTCTGGCAAACTTGAAGTTCCAGAGGGTATCTTGGTGGCGTCGTGGAAATGGGTGTGTCACCTTTAGGTTTGTCAAAATTATAAGGTATGGATGGGTCCAGCTCATATCCAGTACTCAATCATTATTGGGTATTCCCCATTTTTCACAGTCATTTGCGGCATTTTAAGCGGCATTTTGTACCTCAGTTCCGATGGATTCGTGCCAAACGCAGGTGCAAAGGGAGTGACTTTGACTCTGGTGCGTGCCTTGGCACATTTGGCACATCGCCTGCAGAAATACCCTCTGGCTATGACTAGCAGTTCGCCATGGGAAATGACCCATTTATAGATGGTTTACCTATTCAAAATTACCCTAATCGAAATAGATGGTTTACCGTTCTTAATAGAATGTCATAACCAGATGGTGCTTTTAATTGGACAATCATATATAAATGGAGGATTATACATGCCATGTTTGACTACCGGAGGGTAGTATGGTTGATGGTTCATTTGTGGTTTGGGTTGTTTGATGTGGACTTGTGATACCCCACAGAGAGTACCACCTTCATCCGGGTACGCTTCTTGTTCCAAAGCAACAACCCAAAGCACTGAGGAAGCATCGGTTGAGTTGATGCACGTGTGGACATAGTCATGTTTGTGCCTATGACTCTGGGGTCACATTTCCTGAAACTCAGAGACTATGAGTCAAATTTTCACACGGGACTTTTTTCCAGTCAGAGTCAGGGAACAGTGTTTGCGCCACAAATGTCAAATGCATCAAACTGCAGTGTTTCTGAAAGAAAAAGCTCTAGATTAATTTGAACAGGATAACCAACAATAACCATTCAGGGAAAATATCAAGGGCATTCCTGATCAACAAAAAACTACGTTGTTCACTTCCAAAGTGTTCGGTTTCAAAGTGTCCATACTAATGTACGTCAGGTGTTGATATGGGCTTGTTATCGGGCATCAGCGAGGACATGATGAAGGCTGGGTTTCAACTGTTGGGCTGATGACCGCGATCATTTTACAAGGGCCATGACCGTAAGGAAAATGAGATTCTGGTTGGTGGTTTCAAACATGGCGTTTATTTTCCATTTCATATATGGGATGTCATCCTTCCCATTGACGAACTCATATTTTTCAGATGAGTTGAAACCTTGAAACCAGCCAACCAGGATTCATTGAACAACCAGTGTTAAATGTTGTTAATTAATCCCATGATATTCCCATGATATATTCATCAAAATTCCCCATGATTTCAAGATATTTCAAGTGGTTCAAGTCATGTCTCCGTCGGGAGAAAACCCCCGGACCCTTGGATGCTGAAGCTGTACGTCTCCCAACTGATGGTTATCCCATACAGAGGACTGTTACTAACCAAGAGAGAACCAGTGCCCAACATGTGGGCCTCCTTAGTTGGAAGGTGTTCAATAAACACAGTCAATTGTAGATTGATCTCCATAAATTCAACACTTATTGTAGCTTGTAGTTACAAACCAGAGATATCTCGGGCCCATTGTTTTTGACAAATGGTTAAGCCTTTGTTAATGGTTGTTGGTGCTTACTTAGCCCATTAAAAAAGTGTTTTTTTACATTTGTCTAGTTGGAGGATCATCCAACTTGGCTATTTCAGGGCATGATCCTCTAGGTAGCCACAATAAGTCCATGATAAATCATAATGACAGTCTAGTTTCTACATGTTTTCCATAATAAAGCCACTATGATGTTCAATTAATTCTTTTTTTTCCCAAAAAAACAACTACCTACATTTTTCCCATCTAGCCATGTTACCCTCTGGTAAACTAACATAGCTATTGAAAATGGCCATTTATAGTGAGTTTTCCCATTTAAAAAGGGTGCTTTTCCATAGTTATGTTAGTTTACCAGAGGGTATCTCATGTTTCAATATAAACGCGCTCAGCTCGCCAGGTGCTGGAGGATTTCGGTGCCATCCAAGAAGTGCCAGCGGCCCTGGCGGATGTGACGATGGGGCAGTGCTTGTCGGTGGCCAAGCGCGACGGCACACACTGCTCCGGTGGAGGCGGGTTCGGACGGGGGTTGGGGGTTCTCATGGGAGATTTTTGTGAAAAACATAGAAAAACAAATATGAAAAAAAGAACTGTGGTAAATTTTGGGTTGTTATGAAGCTAACAATTGGTCGACCATCCTGATCATAGGGAAGTTCAGTCGAAGAAGGTACAGTATCCTCATTTCTATATGTTTGTTGTGAGTTTCACAAGAATGCAAAGCATTGACCACGTACCGGGTGGTAGTTCCATGGTGGTTCTTGAAGAGATATGGATATATTGCGCTATGAAATTTGGTGGTGGATGTATGACTGATATGTTAACAGACACATATTATAATGTGTACACAATGTATATGTAGCTAATTATACATATAATGTTGAAATATGCAGTAAAATGATATATAATGATATATATATACAGATATATTATTATCCGGGAAAGTTGGATGATTTCAGAACTGCATCTCTGAGCTCCAACGTGGTGCCCCTTCCGGGCCAACGACATCCGTTGCGACACCAGGTTTCGGTGACACAGAGCGCATGCACCACGCCATTCTGCTGCCGGATGGTCGAATCCTGGTGAAGTACCACTACTGCAGCGACTACATGGAGAACCTCGATTCTACACGAGGGGCCTTTGGGGAGACTATCTGGTTTAATGAGTTTAATGTTGCGTTAATATGAGTTGGATAGAGTGAAGTGTCATTGTAGATATACATTTGTATCTATACATATGCAGGTCTAATATGGTGAAATATGAAGAAATATGGTGAAATAAATGGGCATGATATGGTGAAAACGACAGGCGAACCATAAGCATATGATAGTGTTGGGTTTCAACGTTGTTGAATCAACAGACAGGGAGAGATCGAGCAAGAATCGGGAAAAGTGGAAGGTGGGAAACCAGCAAAAATGGGAAAACTTAGGAAGATGAATCCTGCAGAATGTTCAAGCGCCTGGTTTCATCAGCATATGGTGTATGTGAACTTTGGGTGAAATTAAGTGGTGACAGGCGTGTGCCGCAGTGATGGGTTACTATCGCGAATGCCCCATATTGATCAAGCACAGGTTGACCAAAAAAACATGGCTCAACGGCTCAACGTGACCCTCTGGTAGTCCCACCAATCAAAAGTGGCCCATAAACAATCTTCCTATTGGAATCATCACGGATCAGTTGTAAGATGTAGATGAAACCCAAGGAACCCATGGTGGTACCCCCAACTTCGTTGTTTTTGTGACATCACAAGGTGAGACCCTCCAGTGAGAAATGTTGGTCTATAAAGCCATTATATAACTATAGTATACTATAGTCATATCATGTTATTTCCCCCATAAACCCTAGTTCACGAAGTTTTCAACCTGTCTAGGGAACCGAAAACCTTGTACCCGTTTGGCCCTGAGACACTCCGGAGACTACAACTGCTCCTGCACCTGGGAGATCGCGGAGGGACGCTTTACTCCGTGTGATGAACCTGGAGTGTTGGAGGCGGAGCAAGTGGATCCCCACTGGTGAATGACTGGCCATGACTGGCATATACCCTCTGGTACTTCAGTCTATATATACCTATACACACATATTATGTGTATATATACATATATATATATAACTATATATATATAAAACAGGGGGGCTGACGTTTGCCTGCAGGACTGCAATCTCTTTCGTTGCTTCAGAGCGTGTTTATTCGCAGACTGCGAACATGTAAGATATTGATATTGCAACGCTTACTTAAGGCATTACCGAACGCATGTTTTAAGCCATGTCTTAATCCACAATTTGCAGTGGTTCGAGCCTGAAATTAAAACCCTTAACAAACCAAAATCAACCCTAAACCAACCCGAAATAACCCCTGAACTAAGCCTAAAGCATATGAACCACCAATTAAACTTTGGCAAGCACCCGCGCCAGAGGGATATATATATAATGATATATAATATAATGATATATAATGATATATAATGATATGTAATGATATGTAATGATATATAATGATATATAATGATATATAATGATATATAATGATATATAATGATATATAATGATATATAATGACATATAATGACATATAATGACATATAATGATATATAATGATATATAATGATATATAATGATATATAATGATATATAATGGTATTTTACATATATATATATATATATATATTACATATCACTTGTTATGACACCATGAATCACACACCATCACACACCACCACACACCATCACACACCATCACTTCATTCTGGGATCATGCAGATATTTTTGATATGAAACAGTTGGATTGTTAAATCAGCATCTTTGACGTTGATATGAATACGCGATAGGATAACCCTTATATGGATATGGAACAACATGTTTGCCGAACAAGAAACAATCGCTTAGATTGGACATGCCTCAAAATCCCTGGTCCCCTTGGTATTTGATTGAAAATATGTATACGTATATATATATACGTATATGTGAAAGAAAGCCATGAACTAACTTTGTAAAATGAAAGTACTGTATCATAGAAAGCCATATTTTCGCGCATATCCCCTTACATAGCCCAAATACAAAAGCCTTACATGGTAGGTAGCCTCCAATTTAGGCAGCTGAAATGGCCATTGATGTGCATCCTAGCCATTAAATCGTTGTTATATTCCATAGTCCATTGTATCCAAACCATTAACATCTTAACCATGGGATATCATATGTCCATAATATTAATTAATGATATTAAATATATGCAAATTAATATCCTAACGATTGTTATGTTGATAATATTGATTGCTACAATGAATAAGACATCCTAACCATTAAGAGAACAATGAATAATATAACAATGAAGAATACTTATGATATATCAATCTCTATTATAACAATGAAATATATACCATTATAACAATCAATTGGTCAATCCCAACCATTAATTAAACCCTAAACCATTAATATTGAGTAAACTATTAATCCATGATAGGAACTATGACATGTATACCGTTGGATAATGGTTAATAATAGTAATTTAACAATATAATCCCACTATATACCATTATACCATTATACCATTATATGGTTAAATCTACCATTATGGTCACCATTATATCATTTAACCATTTATACCATTCTACCATTATAACAATCACTATTTCTACTGAATTCCCAACCTTTGTCGGTTAAGCGTCCTTCAGGTGGAGTGGACTGCCTGGTCGGAGCTGAAACATAGCACCACCGAACCCTTTGGCCCAGGTGCGTGGCCTTTCTATTTTTGTTCGGTGGGTGTTTCATGGTTTTTGTTGATAAGATGAATCATCGTTTGATGAGATAATTATAATTAAATGTATAATATATATATATATATTTACATATATATATACACATATGTATATATATATATGTATATATATACACCTATTCTGATATATTTTATGATTATATGATGATTTTGAATGATTGATGATTTTGAGCCCTTCACGGCGATAAACCATTTGGGATAATGACGACTTGTAGCTGGGTAAAGGTGGACACTACTCTGGTTGAAACATAGCTATGGAGAATCAGGAGTCTACCAGGTACCCTCTTGTTATTTCACATAACTATGGAAAATGACCCATAGAAATAGGTGATGTACCTATTTATAGATGGTGATTTTCCATGGTGAACTGTTAGTTATAACCAAAGGGTAAATACTCTACACATGTTTTGTTCATAGTTATATTATCTCAATGAAGGAGATCTGACATATGGTTTTTATTTTCCACCAAACTTGGTGAACAAATCTTCTCCCCCCAATATCAAATTTAAATAGCCCCAATAAGGGATCCAAAACGAATAGATGCGGCGAACACCGGAGTTTTGAGATGGCGAACACCGCATCCCTGCACCTTCTTCCCCACATTCCTGGCATCCTGAAAATCCCCCATGTTTACTGTTTTTCAGAAGCCATCTGACAGCCTCTGTATCCTCTGGTAAATTAACATAGACCCTGAAAATAGCTTAGTTTTAATGGAAACTAATCTTCCAACCCCTATCTGCCAGGGTCTATGTTAATTTACCAGAGGGTAAAGAACTTTGGACATTCCAAATGCTTCAGCAATTGCCAAAGGGGGCAATTTCCAGCTGTTTGTTGTTGAAAGATGTTGAAAGGTGAAACACAATGAGATGGCAACATGTTTTTTTGGGCCAAAATTGGACGGCCCAAGGCCTGCAACCGTTGATCAATCTTCAGCTAAACTATCCCAAATGTGCAAGATGTTACGAGGGCAGGACCTAGTTCCACTATTATCCCACTAATGTCCTTCAAATATCCCACAATATCCCAAAGATATAAATGATTATCCCAATATTATCCTACTATTACCCCTCAAATATGCCTTAGATATCCCAAAATTGTCAATATCTTCTTGGGACTTTATTTTTCAGCTCAGGCGAGATTACCCGCAATTGGGAAGCAAAAGTCATTGACCCTGCCATGAAGCGAGGACGCAACGGGGAAATGTTGGTTGCTTCCGTCCCAAATGATGACTATAATGACTGTAGATATTGGTGGTCATGTGATGTGATGACTATAATGACTATAGTATGACATTAGCTACTGGTTATTGTTGGTTCTTTATATTTGGTTATTGATAGTCATTGATTACAGTATTACAATGACTATATATAGTCTATAGTGGTGATAACACCCATTTCTGTTGTTGAACATATGGTTAATACAGGAGTCCAGGTGGATATGTTGCTTGGTGACGTTCAGATACAGCACATGGCAAGACTCCTCGAATGGATGTCTCAACTAGTGCCCAAATGAGTTGAGACACTCATTGAAATGTTGATGGCATCAGTGCTATGACTTTGTTTCGTTCCTTAAAATCCTCCATGTGTCCAAATTATTTGCTGCTTTTGCAACCAAAAATCAATTCTTCCATTTTAGCATCCCAATGATGGTTATATCTACCATTGAAGCCATTGAAACCGACGAATGCCATATTAAACCCAGTTTAAGCGGTTTTTTTGGAATCCCTGGAGGGTGATGTCAGCGGTTCAACCCACTCCAGGACCCTCCATTCTGGTACCTACGGATCATGGGAAGTTGAGTGTGCCCAAGCTGTGTGACTTGTCCCAGCGGGTGGGTGGAAACTTCAAAAAAGGCATCATTGGAATGATCATTGGGTTTCCCAATATAGTGGTTAATAGTGGTTAATAGTGCTTAATAGTGCTTAATAACCACTATTAACCACTATAGTGCTGAATATAGTGCTTAATAACCATGGTTAATAATAGTGGTTAATAGTGGTTAATAGTGCTTAATAGTGCTTAATAATGGTTAATGAGATATCTGGTTGGTGGTTTGGAACATGACTTTTATTACTTTCCAGAAACAGTTGGGAATGGAATAATCATCCCAACTCACGAACTCCATCATTTTTCAGAGGGGTAGGTCAACCAACAACCAGTATTACTCGGTAACTTTCACCGAGCTTTTCGAGTGAAGTAGTGCAATTCATCCCAAAGAGCTGTTGAGTTTTTGGTCATCTACACAGCATACAGTGTTTTTTCCCGATGGGATATGATGGGATCGTCGGGAACTAGGCTACCCATGGCTACCCCGTTCCATCCACGGCTAAAAAACCATGATGTGTTCCAATTGAATCGTTGTAAATAGTTTTTGCAAACAACCCCGACGTTATACATCGGGCACTACCTCAGGATATGGAAAATAAATGCTTGATGGCCATGTAGGCACCAGATGAGATGATAAAAGGCGGAGATAATGCACAAGAATGCTGATGTAGACGGCAAGACTGGGGATTACATACCCTCTGGTTACTGGTTATTTAACATAGCTTTGGAATTTCACCATTCTTGATTGGTAAATATGATATGTAAATAATCCATATTTCTGGACCATGTTCATCCATGTTCCATAATTAGCTATGTTAAATTACCGGAGGGTATCTAAGCGGCATTTGTAGGGAAGGAACTGAAAGTATGATAGCTTAGTCCAGTACTATGAGAAACATCAGGATGACTATCCGCCTCGAAGCCTGCCATGATAGGATTTGTGCAATTTGGATCGGGTGAATCATTCACAAATGGCCGAGGTTGTTGAATTGTTAGATTTAATCCATATATATATACATATATATATATACGAATGAATGAATGAATATATACATATATATATATATGCTCCATGTATGGAATATTTACCAACATTTGCCCCAAAAATCAATATACCAGCACCATGGAGCATATGGGATATATATATATATACAGCTCAAAATGGGGTAAAGCGGGATCCCACCATCCCACTGATCCCACTGCTATGCTTGGTGAATGTTCATGATTTACCCTCTGGTTATGACTAACATAGCCATGGGAAATCCATCTATAAATGGAGGTTTCTAGCTGGGAAAATCATCTATTTCAATGGGCCATGGCTTCCATGGCTCTGTTAAATAACCAGAGGGTATCACGATTTATCACGATTTATGCAGATGCCAGTAGCCCATTTCAAGGAGGAATGGCAAAACTGCCGAGAAACAGCCGAGTGACCACTGTGGGATTGGACACCATAAGAACCAGCCATTTGGGGGTCAGCCATTCATCATTCCCAAAAGGCTATAGCGGCCATAGCCAATAAGAAACCACCAACTTAGGGACGGGTTATTGTTGGGTTTGCCACATGCGCATTGATTATCACCATATATCACCATGATGCCAAAATCATCATAAAACAAGAGCAACGCCCGTGAAATATAATCCCTTCAAATTTAAGTTTTTGGATGAGTAAACCTCCCTTGTTCCTTAGTTGGGGATGGGTCTTTTGACCTCCGAATAAACTAAGTGGGAATAAACATCCATGATCCATGCTATGACGGGTATGATTTTGGTACCAGGCTCTTGACCATCGGTGAATCATCAGAAAATAACCATTTCATTCCATTGAAAAATGTCTGATGGTGCATCATGGTCTATTTTCCCTGGTTACATGGCTTTTATGACTTTCCATTCAGTTGGGAATGCCATCATCCCAACTGACGAACTCATATGTTTCAGAGGGGTAGGCTCAACCACCAACCAGTTCCGATTGAAACATAGCTATTGAAAATGGTGATTTAGTTCGTGGATTTACCCATTAAAAATGGTGATTTTCCATAGTTTTTTGTATGTTTGCCAGGCCGGGTATTTTCCGATTGAAACGGCAATCTGGTCCTCCACATCTGGTGATTTCAGGTGACGCGTGGGCCAAGGAGGAGGAAGGCGGTGTCGCCTGCGCGCGAACCAGGTCCGTACGCGTAGCGCAACTTGCTCACCGTTGCGTCGGATTTTTCGGGCAACCAAGGGAAAAGTCGAGAAAGTATTTGACAGATTTTATATTTTTATGGGATTTACTCGGATTTAATGAGAATTTAGTGGGATTTAATGGGATTTAATGGGATTTGCTGGGAATTGAATGGGATTTTACGGGATTTCATGGGGTTAAATCACCACTAAAAATATGGTGATTTCATTTGGATGAGTTGTGGTTTGACCTCACAGAAATTGGGACTTAACCAACAAAATGGTTGTTATATCTGGCTGAATTATGATGATCTCAAGTTGGCACGTCACTGGAATCCATCCCCTGGCTTTACATGACAGCTATGTTCAGCTTAGTGAATTCTGAAATTCAGCCAGGTATATTGCTTTTATATGCTAATAGAGGAAGCAGTCAAGCTGAATGTGAATTTAGCAGAGAAATCAATAGTTTTCTTTGCAATCCACTGGTGAAAATCGTCGTCGTTTGTCCAAAAACTGCTGGGATGAAGTTGCGTACATGGCATCTAAGAATTCTAAGAGTTGCCCTTTGGCAACATGGCAACATGGCAATGGAAAATCAGTAATTTATATAGATGATTTCTACATGTAAATGATCCTACCAGGGATATCCCAGCCATGTTTGAGTACCAGAGGTAGGCAAGTGCAAGCGACATAAATGGTGAACAAATGGTGACACACTGCAGGCATGCACCATTTAAAGGCACACTTCGTGTAACCTATCTAGATATCTAGCTAATCTATAATATTCAGATTATGTATATATCAGATATATCAGGATTATATTGGTATGGGTTATTCATGAGAAAGTACTTAGCAAGCTGAGGGGTTCTCTCCCAAACACTCCTCAGAAGGTACTGGGATCTGTAGGGTATACGTACATTCGTCAAGGATGGCTGTGTCAAATCCAGCCATGTTGGATTGTCGGAGCGCAGACCTTCAATACGAAAAAACCCTTTAGTTATTTAACGTAGTGAACTGGGAAATCACCATTTTTAATAGGTAAATCATAATTTTTATCATCTATAAATGGGCAATTTTCCATAGCTACGTTAAATAACCAAAGGGTAATATGTAGATTTCAGACATGATACGCATATTTAAACGACCATGATTACATGATTTCCAATGTGTCTTGATATAATCATAGTCGCAAAGCCCAAACAGATAGAACAGTCCTGGACCATCCGAAAACTTGTCTTTTCACCTTTTTGGAAAGTGCCATCTCTTGCTCAAAACGACATTTTTTGCGGGGGCAAAGCGTCCCAAAAAGGGCAAAACGACCCAAAACGTGTTTTTCCCCAACGGTCTCGGTGCCAGATACTTGGCATGATGCAATGGCACAGCTAGATGCAAACAAACTTTGAGCAAACGGCATGTGAGGCAAACCCAGTAAACCCATGCTCCCTAAAACTACCAAAAGGTATCAATGCGCCATTTTGCAAACTAGATGTCAATACGTCAAGGCAGACATTTTTGGGTTATAACATTCATTTTTGGCATACAAACTATCAAACTGGACCGAAAAAAGGCGCGAAACCCCATCAAAAAGGTGCAAAAACCGTCAAAAAGGCGCACATCGGGATTTCTGCCTTGACGTGTTTTTTGTGACACAGGGCTGTTGTGCCACTTTCGACTTCATAATGGTCAGAACACAGATCTCGATTCCTCGAAATTTTCGAAGCCAACCATTTGCAGTTGTTTTTTTAGGAAGGACGAGGCAAACATTTCCCAAACCAGGCAGAACAATGCAAATGCAGCAGAAAGACCCTTTATTATGAAAACGAACCAAAAGGCAAAAGGTACACAATTTTTGCTTTTGGCGGGTTCAGGGTGAGGGTTGTTAGATTTTATCACAGTTGTTCTCCTCCTCCGGCTCCTCCGGCTCCTCCTCCTCCTCATCCTCATCCTCCACCTCCTCCTCCTCCTTCTCCTCCACCACCTCTGCATCCACTTCCAGGTCCACTTCTGCCACTTCCATGTCCACTTCCGCCTTGCCAACTCTTCGCCAAGCTCTTCGCCAACTTCCGCACGCAGTGGGCAC
>Ga0126342_10003970_pt1 | contig 24890 bp, 13 predicted proteins | sample Cyp1metagenome_FD_92528 | JGI IMG/M metagenome (GOLD analysis project Ga0126342, IMG submission 92528) | Coral microbial communities from Lord Howe Island, Old Settlement Bay, Australia - Cyphastrea 1 metagenome | ecosystem: Host-associated > Invertebrates > Cnidaria > Coral ...
ATGACGTTAGCATGCCCCACCCCACCCCACCCCACCCCACCCCCGTGCAGCCGGTTGATACGACGCCTAAAACATTGCACATACGAAAAATATTGGGATATCAAAATTCAACACACCCTCACAGGGCGCCGTATCAACCGCCTGCCTAAAACAACTATAAATGGCCATTTTCAATAGCTATGTTCGTTTACCAGAGGGTATGATCTTTTTGGGTTTTACTATTGAAAACTACTAACATTCAGCAAAAGGTAGAGTTGTTTATTTTCACTAGGCTACAATGGGATGACCCCCGCTCGAGTCGATGATTTCCCCAGGGGATGATTTCCTAGAATTTATGGGAAAGATGGTCAACATCCAGTAAATTTATATCCGGGCATCCCTTTCTTTCATTGATGTGGGGGAAATCCTATTAACTGGGCCAACCTTGGTTCGATACTTTAGTAAAACTTTAGTACTTGAATCTGTTGCTATCAACGGTAAAATGATGTAAAATGTACATTCACCAGCTAAAAAACATGTTTTTTGACAGCTATCTAAGATTCAGCTATGGTATTTGCCATGGTCAAAGCTTGGGACATCTTGGGATTCCCCATATGGATGGTCATCCAATGTCATGCACCCAGGGTTCCTTCGAAAGCCTGGTGAAATGTTGTGGATTTTGGATGTATTAGATATAATGGGTTCATAGTGTATGGGTTGTATTCAATATGATCAGGGAATCGATAGATAGATAGATAGATAGATAGATAGATAATAGATAAATAGATAGATAGATAGATAGGTAGATAGATAAGAATACCATCATTATCCAGTTGCATCAGTTCAGGCAAAGGATCATACCAGTACTTGATTCAGCAAGTGGTGAGAAATGCAAAATGATAGGTTTGCTGGGGTTTGAAATTGGTTTAATTACATTTAAATCTAATACTAGTCATAAAATATAGACTTGTTTGATCTCACAGCAAAACGTAGTTTTGGGCAGACAATTTTTGAAAATTACAGTAATGATATGTCTATAGATCTATAGATCTATAGATAGATAGATGGATGGATAGATAGATAGATCCATAGATAGATAGATAGATAGATTGATTGATTGATAGATAGATTGATAGATTGATAGATAGATAGATAGACAGATAGATAGATAGATAGAGTAGATACAGTAGATACAGTAGAAATGCCATCATCATAGATTGAAATCCCAAAAAAAACCTCCATGCCCAAGACTCGCTGCACCTCCGTTGAGGTCTTCCTACTTCTTGCTCGACATGCGAAAGTCATGACCTGAATGCGTGTGCGGGAAAAGCCAGTCTAAAGATGTCTAAAGTCTATAATTGGACTTCATGAACCGTTTGATTCTTGGGGTATCATCTGAAAATCTGATTCCCGTTTCACAGCTGGAACCCCTCAAAAAAGCGTTTCCGAAGCATTGGATCCGGGCATCAATCAAGCCCTCGTGGAGATGAAGCACAACGCTTCCCGCAAGATGCGGTGAAAACGAAATAAAGACACTGAAAATATGTGTGAAGACTAAGAAGGGAAAAACAACAACTGGTTGGTGGTTTGGAACACGTTTTATTTTCCATAATATATGGGATAATACTTCCCAACTGACGAACTCATATTTTTCAAAGGGGTAGGTATACCACCAACCACAACAACAACAACACCACCACCACCACCACCAACAACAACAACAACAAAAAAGATAAAACGCTCACTTTTGGAAGCGATTTGGGGATGGATATCCACCGATGGTCCTCATCGCGGGTTGTGGCCCATCGAGAGGACCTAAATATCAAGGTTTCTCCCGTCGTGAAGGCTACCCGCTGAGGAAACTGTTTCTAGCTGCTAGTGCATGGTGAAAACGGATTGATGTTGTCATGCCTAGAAACAAGTAAACATTGTGCAGGGTATCTAAGATTGTCCCTGCAACATCACAAAACAGTCAAAACGATTTTGTCTATTCTCCTCTTAAGTTCAGAAGAGTGTTAGAAAGTCCTTCTCGACTGGGGCTGCGCTTCTTTGTCTGAAGACTAAGGATGGCGGAAATCCCCTGCTGAGCATGCAAGGGAATCCCAGTCTGGGTCAGCATGTGGCACTTGCGTAGAATTTTGATGGACTCTCTATCTTTGGAAGCGATGGTTAACGAAGGTTTTGCTGTCCGTGTCCACCCCTATGCCTGAAGACTGGTAAAAATTAATCAGAATCGTTTTTTTTTTTTAATTACTTCTCGGGGCTTAGTTGTGAAATTGAGGATGTCTATGTGCGCCTATGTGCGATGAAATGTGCGTGTCTATTTGTCAAGTTGTTCAGAATTGGCTAAGTGGAAGACTTGGTTCTGAGGTGAAATCAGTTCTGAACTGACCAAAAAAAACTGCTCTGAGTCAAAACTGCCAGTTGATTCAAGTTGATTCCCAATACACCATTATATCATATCTTATTACCGGGTAAACCTTTAAATCTGGGTAGATATGATAGCTATTTAATAATAAGATATGCTACACTAAAACGACATATACTATACTAGAATAGTTTGCTAGTCAATTCATCATGAAAAAATATATATTTCTTTGACACATATAAAAGATTATAAAAGCATGTTTGTTATGTTTTCATACTGATAGATATTTACTAGCCATTTATTACATCTGGTTGGTGGTTTGGAACATGAATTTTATTTTCCATTTCATATATGGGATAATCATCCCCATTGACGAACTCATATTTTTCAAGATGGTTATTGCACCACCATCCAGACATGTATTACATGTATTACAGGCTAAAATGTGATTCTCTGGGATCATCCCATGGCCGTTCTTGCGTCGCGTCGCTTGCAGCAGGTTGGCATGTTGCTTCAGTGGCTGCATCAACTGTGTCCACTCCTCAGATCCCGAATATGACATCAATATGTTATTGATTGATATATTGAACATCCATATTTTGTTGGATTTGATATCAGGTTTGATATTTAGGGGGGATGAACATCACTAGCAGCTATTTGGATCTTCACCTGAGGTTTCAAACTCCCCTATGAGTGCTTGATTAAGTATAAACAACTGGGTTTAGAGACCACAGAAATGCCGTAAAAGGAATTTAGATGTCAAACTCAGAATGGATATAATCCCATGACCCGAATGAACTCTGAAGTCACCCTCTCCGTCACAACTTTTTGGACCCCAAAATCATCAGATTCCCTAAGCCAGACCCCTCTAGTACCTCAAAAAATAAACATAAACCGATAAAGCGATAAACCCCATGTTGAATAGGTTTTTATCATCTGAACATGGGTCATGAATTTCCATATCTTAGAGGATACCGATAGTTGATTGCGATTCATGATAAATTATATGGATTGATATTGCGTGTATCTTTCTTACATGTTTATTAGATTAAGGCCATCACATACGCTTGCAATGAAGGTTGTAACCCTCCTACGAGTGGTTTTCCTTGTTGAAAAGGCCCAACGATACCTGGAGTTCTTGACCAAAAACGTCTCGGCCTTGGTTGTGCTTCGCAGAAAAAATGGTGCCAGCAGGTTTGTCATTTCATGTCATTTCTGTGAGCCAGGAGATAGCGGAATACCATAAGCCAGATAAAGATGAAACTGTTTTCTTGATTTTCTTGTTGGTATCCAATATGTTGTACAATCCGAAAGTCTGTTGCTTATGATGCCTATAGACCCTCCAAATACCTGCACAAAACGGTAGAACTACTCGTGAATTACGGATTTTGAAGGGTACAAACGGCGGATGTTTGCAGCTTATCCACGAATTCCCGACTGCAAACGATGCGTGCTGGGTCCCTATAACTAGGACCTACATGCTAAAGCACGTGGCAAAACAGTTTTACTATTGGATATGAAAATGTTACAACTTGGTACACAATGTTAAATCATATGGCTTTTACCATTCTAAAATATGAAACGTTCTCGGTTTTACCATCAAATTTACCCAATCATGCCAAACATTCTAACACATCATGGGTGTTTAACTCATGAATCATGTTTTTTTTGTTACATTTGGTTACACATTGGTTATGTTCCCCCCAAAACGGGTGGAATTTCCTGTTACACCCAGCTTCTGTTGAGGCCTACATCGACACAGTGTTGTCCTCCAAAGATTTTCTGACCTCAGCGCAGAATGCGCATGGCTTTATGATGGCCGACAATGGCAAGGTTGGTGAACACATAAGAGCATAGACACAGATGGATGTACTTGGAATAGTATATATACATGTATACAGTATATACGTATATCTATACATATATATATATAATCACATATATTATTGTGAATATATATATATACACATATTTATATGTTGTTTATATGTATACACATAATTAATCTGAAGTTCATAAAATAAGGGATTGTCAAATATATTTCCATTGTAGTGTTTGTTTTTGAAAAACACATGTATTCTATCTACTCCAGGATGATTCATACTTTCGTACACGGATACACTACTTGTTGATGGTTGCTGATGATTATCTTGAGTTATTCATGAATCTATGAAATGACATTAAGAGTACTAGCAATCATGTGATAAGAGTTACGATCGAGGTATGAATATTCACTATGAAAATCAACCAATATAATATATATATACAGATGCATACACTGTTGTATCATGTGCGCGTTTTATGTGTCAATAGTTTTTTCGTCATTCCAACATGGCCTAGTGAAAATCACAGCTTGCCTAGTTTGATCTGAGAGCTCTCCAGATGGTTTTTTGTTGATCTGTTGATCTAACCACAGTTGCTTCAGAGACTGCAAGCGCAGTTTTCGTCAGAGTATAGATTTATAGACCCATGACGGATCCATGGTGCTGGTATATATATATGCTAACATGACTGGGGTATATGGATGGGATCCATGTCACCATATCTAGCATACATGGATCCTATGGGACAGAATATACATGTTCAGAGTATATTTCGTGATCTTTCCAAAATATCAAACGTCAATCTTGCCAGGCAAATGTCATAAACTTTGACCGAAACAATCCATGAACGAAACAATCCATGACCCATAGGATCCATGTATGCTATATATGGTAACATTTACCATATTTTACCATCAATATACCCCAAATGTTAGCATATATACCAGCACCATGGATCCTATGGGTGAGTCATATCAGATCCGTTGCTCGCCATCCTCACCTCGCAAAAGATCTCGCAGGTTCGCGAACTCACTGGAGCTCTTTGGATTATCACTGTCTCGGTGGTGCCCGGGCCACCCAGTGTCGACAGGGCAGATCATTCCAGTGGGTCCCTGGGTCCCTGCCATGCTCAAAGCGTAGGTCATCGTAGGTCTATTCAGGTGGAAGTCAAGTTAAGATTGACCCTCACATTTTCAACAAATGCCCAAAGGGCATGTTGGAGCCATGAATTACATGCAGAGTCAGAAGTTGACACGTGACTTAGCAACAAACTGCTGGCCATGTTTAAGGCATGGTCACAACCCCCAGAGATAGCTGCAGTTCCGGGAAGGTTTTGGGCCCACATCGCAGGGCTCCCAACACTTCTAAATGAGTTTCTCCCGCAAAAACACAACGGTCCCCCAAATATGCACTGTTTAGATAATGTTAGAAGGCAAAATGATGATCGACAAGCGGATTTTCGGGCACTCTAACTTTCGGACAATGCGATAAAGCCAAACGAATTTGAATGGCAAAATGCCAACAGAGTTTCAATGGTGCATGGGGTGGCCCCTTACTGTGGTAGCTGTCGGATTTCAACTAGCAAACCTCATATTCAATGGCAAGATTACCCAACTTATTGAAATTATGGAGTACAGTACATCACCATTCTTACGAGCACTTGGAGGCTCTAGGTATATCCAAGACTCGACTGGTTTATCATGATGTTCCACGGTAAATGGCCATGAATTGAGATTATATATATATGTTTTATAACTATATATATATGTTTTATAACTATATATATATTATAGTTATTCATATATATTATATAATTATATACGTATATTATATAATTATATACATACATGGATTTATATCTCATGTTCACGCGTGCATAATAGTACAAGGCGCTGTTTACCGAAAAAAAAAAAAACTGAAAAATAAGCATTCAAGGTGGAAGTTGTTTGTCTATTCGAACTGTTGCCCATAATCATCATGATCATCTTCACTATTATCACCACCACCACCACCACCAGCATCATCATCATCATCATCATAATCATCATCATCATCATCATCATATTCATCATATTCATCATATTTATCATCGTCATCATCATCATCAGCAGCAGCAGCACGTAAAGTCACCAGGTCTGGCATCTTTGTGGTCTCCATCGTCATGTAGGGAGCCTGAGTTCCTGTCGGTGGTGATGGAAATGTTGAATTCCAGCGATGGAAATGTTGCCCAATTCGGATGTGTCATGGTCAAAATGGTTTAAGACCACTTTATTGCAGGAGTTTTTTGCCACTCCTAATAGTAGAAACTACTCAGATGTAAAGTATTTTGAAGGGAGCTCATATATATCGAAGTGTATATATATATATCGAATGACATAGTGCAGATAGAATGTGACACTTGGTTGCAATCAATGTATTTATCAGAAGCGATGAATGCACGGAAATCCTACTCTGGGGGTAAGCAATCAGACATGGCGGAATTTCCATTTCAAGGTTGCGACGTTACGGTACCCTCTGGTAAACGTTAACAGAAAGCTATTGAAAATGGCCATAGAAATAGTGGATTTACCATGATTTACCCATTAATAGCATGGTGATGTTCCATAGTTATGTTAGTTTACCAGAGGGTATGTATTGTGTCTCTGGGCCAACGTTTTATCCCTTTGATATGGATGAGATTAGAATATCCCTCCTGGTTTGTTCAAGAATTTCGATGATAATTTTCCTCCCCTTACCCTCAACGTACGACTAGAAATAGGAAACCACAATAAATTTTTGGTGTAAGGTAGTGATTTTTATTTCAATGGATTGGTTTAAGGGAAAATCTACAGGAAACCATGGATTTTCCTATTGAATATAGGGCTTTCCTGTAATTTTTCCCTTAAACCAATCCATTGACCATTCAAAAGCCAAATTTCTACTAACTGGGGTTAACTAACCATTAAAATCCCATTAAAATCCCATTAAAATCCCATTAAAATCCCATTAAAATACCATTAAAATCCCATAGTTTCGGACTGTTAGTGGGAAGCCATCATTCTGGCGAGATCTAGTGAGGCTCTGGACGCTTCTGACTCTTCAAGAGAGCCTGGGGCCCGAACTCAGCGGTTCCGATGAATCATTGCTTACAAGGTGGTGCACCATAGCTAAGTTGGTGAACATAACTCTAGCAACTATAGGGTTGATTGTAGATATATATATATATGTAATGATATAGAGATATATAAATACATATAGTTGTTACTATGGTTTATAGACCAACTTTTAACCGGGGGCACCACTGTAAAAGATCAATTCCACTATCTTAACTTGTACATGTGTTGCATCGATTTTTTTTGTGATTGCAACCAACATATGGAGCCCAATATGATATGTTTACACCCCAGATCCATCCACAGAAAAGTTCCAGAAACCCATCGATCTCGAAACGGGTTTGTGAATCCCGATTCTACAGAGACACCCAGTGAAGGAAAGTTGGTGACCTTGATAGTATACTGAACATGTGTGTATGTATGATTATGTATTAATATACATATGTATATAATATGTTCCAATATACGTGCCTATTGATGCACACGTTTGCGTATATAATATCTACCCAAATTGTTCAATCCCAGCAAATGTGTGGCATCTCCATCCCGTTACTTATGTAGAATGATGTAGATGGCCCATTTGTTGGGTTTTTTTCAATCATATCCAGGGCATACAAAAGGGGCATTCGCTTTGCGCCATTTTTTGCCCCAGCAAGCAGCAAGAGGTGCCAAGAGATGCCAAGAGCACCCGGCACCTTTTGAGGGTTTGTCTGACAATCACCAGGATTTCCCTCTGGTAATTTCACGTAGCTATTGAAAATGGCCATAGAAATAGTGGATTTACCCATTAAAAATTATGATTTTCCATAGTTACGTTAGTTTACCAGAGGGTTTGGGATGTGAAAGGAAGACATTCAACTTAAGATGGCCAGCTTCCCGTCATAAGTTGGCTTTTGTTTAAGACACCCCAAAACCAAGTGGCTGATCAGGATTTTTTACCATTTCAGATTGCCACAAAAGGGGGATATAGACCCAGTTTTGCACCCAACTAGTTGTGATAATCAGGTTATATAAATATCATTGTATGATTACACAAATTATCATAAGGATAGTACTACGTAATAGTAATAATAGTGATAATGTTAATGATAACAGTATGATAATAATGATGATATAATATTATGTTAGTCTTACTTCGCCTTGGCCTTTCTGAGGTTGGACAAAACCTTGATAACCGATAGGTCCGATAGGGGACGGCCTTTTGCCGATACCCCATTTGTGATACCTCCACAAGTACTGAAATCTTCACAAACGATAGGGGACGACGCAAATTTGTGCACGACATTAAACTTGTAGAACATATAAGTGTGTCCGCTACTTTATGTATATATGTATGCATACATATCCTATTCAAACCCTATTGAAATCCCATGAAGCCCTGTTGTTCATGGTAACCTGCCTCATTTTCAGACACACCCATCTACAGTATCCCAAAAAATGCAAATTACATCCTTCTAGAAAAACCTGTTCTTGTTGTTATCCTCCATGATATACCTATTTTAGCATATACCCTTCGGCTGGAAAACCCACCATTTTCGGTGATTTTCCCACCCTTTTGCCTCCATTGAGTTTTACATCCCATTGCGGCCGCAACAGCCTTTGGGTCAATGTAGGTCAGTTCCCAACTCCTGAGCATTCGGTGGAGAACCCTTATTTCGCCCGGGCACCGAGGGAGAAAAAAGCTGGGATTGTTTGGGTACCGTCTAGATCTATAAGTATGGATTACCTATAGATTAACTATAGACTAACTATAGGTTAACTATGGATTAACTGTGGATTAACTGTAGATTAACTGTAGATTAACTGTAGATTAACTGTAGATTAACTATAGATTAACTGTAGATTGAATATATACTAACTATGGGTTAACTATGGATTAACTGTGGATTAACTGTAGATTAACTGTAGATTAACTGTAGATTAACTATAGATTAACTATAGATTAACTGTAGATGAACTGTGGATTAACTGTAGATTAACTGTAGATTAACTGTAGATTAACTATAGATTAACTATAGATTAACTGTAGATTGACTCTAGATTAACTATAGATTAACTATAGATTAGCTGAAGATTAACTGTAGATTAACTATAGATTAACTATAGATTAACTGTAGTTTAACTATAGATTAACTATAGATTAACTGTAGATTAAGTGTAGATGAACTATAGATTATTTGTAGATTAAGTATAGATCAACTATAGATTAGCTATAGATTTACTATAGATTAGCCATAGATTAACTATAGATTAACTATAGAATAACTGTAGATTGACTGTAGATAAAATATGGATTCACTATAGATTATCTATAGATTAGCTATAGATCAACTATAGAGTAACTGTAGATTAATTGTAGATTAAGTATAGATGAACTATAGGTTAACTATAGATTAGCTATAGATTAACTATAGATTCACTATAGATCGACTGTAGATTAACTATAGATTAACTACAGATTAACTGTATATTAATTGTAGATTAACTATAGATTAATTATAGATTAACTATAGATTAACTGTAGATTAAGTGTAGATTAAGTATAGATTAACTATAGGTTGACTATAGATTAACTGTAGATTAACTATAGATTAACTATAGATTAGCTATAGATCAACTATAGATTAACTGTAGATTAATTGTAGATTAAGTATAGATTAACTATAGGTTGACTATAGATTATTAACTGTAGATTAACTATAGATTAACTATAGATTAGCTATACTTCAACTGTAGATTCACTATAGAATAATTATAGATCAACTATAGAGTAACTGTAGATTAAGTATAGATGAACTATAGGTTAACTATAGATTAACTATCGATTAACTATAGATTACCTCTATAGTAATTGTATATAGATTAACTGGAGGTTAACTGGATGTGGCCAATAACTTGTACCTCCCATTGAAGCGTGTCTCGTGCACCGCCACTATTGAACCTCAGTTTTGCATTCATAGCTTTCATGGTTGAACAAAATGGAACAATGTTTAGCACTATGTGTGTTTTGCATTGTGTTGCTATGTTTGTTTATGTTGATGTCCTTTTATACATTGGATCACGATTTCCCGAGCAGGTGAGAATCAGGATTGTGAACAACATACGTAACACGTACAAACGTTGCTTACGTACTTGGCCATATTTTTCTCTGTTATAAATCCCATGTTTGATGATGACACCTGAAACCCCAATTCATTTTAAATATTTTAAGGCCAAAACCCCAACAAACCAGGTTAATTCAAACCTTGTTTCGGGTGATATACCCATACAAAATCCTTTCGAAATTCAACATGGCGATGGATCAGACGCATGTTGACAGTTCAAGAGTTATATAGATCCTCTTTGCTGATGTTTTGATTGATAGCCGCCATGTTTGTGGACTGGAGGGTATGTTAATGGTTGTTCTTATTGGTTAAATCATGTAAATCAATGTAGCATGTTAACTTCCATTGTTGTGGCTTTAAGTATCATGATACTATCGTGTTTGTTTCGGTAAATTAAAACTACCTCACCGGGACCTCTCTGGAATGATGGTGTATATATGGGGAATCATCCCCAAATCCCCCTATTTTAGGTCAGTGAACTAGTGTGATTTATCCATATTTGTTGTTTATATTGGTATATATGGATAAATATATGGATAATTCACAACGTTCATCCAGTTATTCATAAAATGGATCATCCAGTAAACATATATATGATGATATATATATACAGCATATATACATAAAGTAGGTCATTCTGTGTGATTCGTTTCCCCTTCACACAACGGGCACGAGTGCTGAAAACAGGTCATTCTGTTGTCGAGCATGCTCTCGGCCTCATTGGCGGCATCATTCATGGTGAATCCCTCAGTGGGAAGGGAATCCCTCGGAAGCCAACAGAAATGGACCGTTGACCCGGCCTGGTAAACGTTTACATAGAGGTCATAGTGATTTAATGGTATTTTATAGTGATTTAATGGGATTTTATAGTGATTTAATGGGATTTTATAGTGATTCAATGGGATATTCATGGGATATACCCTCTGGTGATATATAAACTAACATAGCTATTGAAATTGACCATAGAAATAGTGAATATGAGTGAATTTACCCATGAAAAATGCATGGTGATGGAACCCATAGTTACGTTAGTTTACCAGAGGGTATGTTTTGTGATTTTCATATGGCTTTGATATGGTTTTAGTAAATTCTTACATGTTCCTGAGTCTTTAGTTATTCTACTTCATGTTTTTTCATTACGTTGTTTTGCATTGCGATTCATATACATACATGATGTGTATAATATATATATACACCACATATGGTGTTTTGTCATGTTCTACTATGTGTTTATATTGTTATATTCGTGATAATGCTCTTGGTGAACCTTGGTGAAGGTATAGGCTACATTCTGGCTTTATTTGTAGCCATATTTACTTTTGGAGGATAGGATATGTGTATATAATTAATTACCTGGAAAACTACTTGTGTAAAGTTTTTTTTGTAAGTTATCTTCTGTTTGATGCCGATACCGATGGTGAGGAGGATCCTCATTAGATTGTAGCGGCGTAGCCGCCTCGAGAATGACGTGATTCTGTTGAATCAATTTGGCCTAGCAGGCCTTAATTTGGTTCATTGGCAGTGTTTGCAACGCATCAGTTTGCAGTACTTTCCAGCAACTTCGCCCTGGGACAAAATGAGTTCCCATGAGTTCCCCATTCAAAAAAAAGATGTGCCATTTTGGCAAGAATTTTTATCATCCGAAAAACGAAAACCATGTGGGTGTGTAGCAAAAAAAGGAACTTGATCTTGGATGAATTGGGATGGTAAAATACCATTGGTTTGACTACAAAAGTGCTAAAAACAAAGAGATTTTCAGGTGAGACGTTTGCCAGGTCAGACCACCAGATCAACAAAAAACGCAAAAATGGATGATTGCTGAGTCATTGCTGCGTGACATAATCAAATATCGAGACATGCAAATCTGGTTGGTGGTTCGGAACATTTTTTTTCCATATATATTGGGAAAAAGGTGAACAACTGACTAATATTTTTCAGAGGGGTTAAAGCCACCAACCAGAAATGGTGTATTCGGTCGTATGGAGATGGATAGTTTATGATAGTTTTTTATGATTCTGCAGTGGACTGCTGCCCAAAATTTCAGCATGAGTTGTATCAGACAGTGCCGTCTTATTCCTGCATCCCATATTGGACAACTAAACGTAGCTTTCGTTCGCGAGAATCATCGACCTAAATGAGGGATGTTTCAGCAAACCATGTGACTGATTACCAGAGGGTAGATCCAATTTTGAGATGTTGCAAAAGGGTGAAGTTACACAGTTGACCATTTGCCAATCACAGCCCACACGCAGATCTATCAGCCATTTGCCTCAGATGGTTTTCGAGCACTGCTCGGACACCTTGCTCTACATTTACCTGTCTCTTGGTAGCATGCATCGTGAAGTGTCATGGTCATCTCAGATTCTTTGAGTACTGCTCGGAAACCACAACTGGTTGGTGGTTTGGAACATTTTTTTTTCCATATATTGGGAATAATCATCCCAACTGACGAACTCCATCATTTTTCAGAGGGGTAGGTCAACCACCAACCAGACAAAATCCACAAGGTCATTAGGCTAGTCGGTGTCGCTAGTCTTGTCGCTGTTTCTTTTGTGGATGCATCTTTATAGAGTATAAATGGTGATTTTCCATAGTTTTTTTGTATGTTGACCAGAGGGTAAATATAGTGACCATAGATGACCATAGTGACCTGGGATGTCACTGGAATCATGAGTAAAGGGAATCATCCCCTGATTGCTGGTTTTTTTCTGCTATTTTCAAGTGAATGGATTCTACAAGACACCCTGTTGAATTCAGTGTTTTTTTGGAGATCACGGCAGCATGTGAGTTGGGTAAGTTTTTGGTGGCGGCTACATGGTTAGCAACGTTTCCAGTCGGTTTTAGACTTAGCACCTGGTGTTTCATCATGTTCTAGCTACATTATAATGCTTCACAGGCTGGTTGGTTGGTTGCTATTTTTGCTTGTAGTTGCAAGTTATTGGTGAGCCATTGTCATGTGATTGAATGATGATGTGCTGGTTCAGCACAAAATGCTTCACCCAGGGGTGGGTTTACCGTGGCCCAGGTGGAACAAGTCCCATGGTCACAACACGGTGGCAAAGTGCCCCGAAGTTCATCGGGGTGTCCTTGTTGTAGAGATGCTCAAGTGTCATCAAATATAATAAAATATAATCAAATGTTATCACACATCATCACATATCATATATATATACATATCAACACATATGATGGAATATCATGACATGCCATGAAATATCATCAAATATAATCAGCTATCATGAACATATCATGACACATCCCACTATTGGGGCACTGTCCTTTTAGGATAGGGAGGGTTCAATCTCAAAATCTATATACAGTATTCTGATCTCCAGGGAACCTGTACAATCGCGTGTGTATCCATGAGCATGTACATCGTATACATGTCATGTTTACCTAAACAATGTATATGTATTACATATATAAAATAATTAATGTGTATTCATCCGTATGATTGTATACATGTGACATGTATATACGTACATATAGAATATATATATATATATATATATATGTATATACCTACACTAGCCCCAACCCACTCATAATAATGCACACACACATCTACACATGCGCATATAGGTAATTATATGATAATATGTATATATATATTCACATACACACACACAATATTTCTTGTTCTCTCGGAATTTGGTCAATAAAGGCTGATGATCTTCGAATTGCACCGTGCCAATGCAGAACCATCTTAGAGCTTCCAGCTTTTTTATCCATTAGGAAAATACCTCAGAAATTGCTGTAGATGATTTATCATTTGATCAAGCCGAATCAACGCCTGAATGTGGGCCCACAGCCATCCACAGGGTTCCACAGCCACACGGCTCATTACTTTGACTACGGCTCAGGTCGAGCAACGGTTGACCAATCCTGATTTGTCGCGACTGATATAAAGCGTCACGAAGAAATCATCAGCGACTGGGACAATTCGATATCGCAGCCTCAGAAATCATTATATATATACATATATATATATATTAAATATATATATATTATAATTATATATTGACACAAATGTACACAGGTGTTTTTTCAATAATCCTATTTTATTAGAATATTAAATCATATTACTACAGTATGGGTATAGTGACATATTGGGAAAATAATTCAAATAGCTGATAATCAAGGACTATCCTAGAGACCAGCCGTCCCACTTGATCCTTTGCTGAAGTTTTTGATGGTTTTCCAGCAGTCCTTGGCAGCGCAGGTACTGTCCAGACTCATTGGCAAACTTGATGGGGTGCGCCTGAAAGAGGGCAGTGAAAAGCACAGATCCCGCAGAAAAAATCATCGAAAATCCCGCAGGTGAAACTGGTTTTCCCATGTTTTCCCATGTTTTCGCTTAGCCAGGGAATGAGCTGTGAGCCCAGGGATGAGCCCAGATTCTGCATTGAAAAGTGCCATCCTCATCCCTGGCGGGAATCCCTATCAGTTGGATCCTCCTTTCAAACAGTGACACCAGAGCTTTCAGAGGGATGTCAAGAGTCCGATGTTTTTGTTCAATCGAGCGATTCAACAGGTATGATTCCCTAAAAAACTATCCAAAGTGTGAATATATGACTCAGTATATTCCAATAGTTCGGAATGACTATCCAAGAACAGGAATAACTATGTTCAATGACTCATGATAACATTCCTGTTCAATGACTCAGCATATCAATTCCAAATAACTATCATTCCAAATAACTATCATGAGAGTTTCCAATTCCTTTGCAGAGATTCCCCGTCGAGTCAAAGTCGATTCATTTCTGCTGGCCTCACACGTTACATGTCGCAGGTATGAGAAGACATTCAGCAAGTGTGGCCCTTGCAGTTAACACCATGAAGACAGCGAGACGAACATAAACTGAAGAGATATTCATCATTTCTGATAGCTGTATCTATGCGTATATTATATGTTGTATCTAGTCAGCTAGTTTAAGTGACAGTCCAACATTTGTGAGTTTCCATCATCTTCCTATTTTTGGTGAAGGTTGGTGCAACATGTTTCAACTGTGTACGTTGCCTGAAAGCCTGGGTCTATGTATCTTTTCGCAACAGCCTATACTCTCGCATCTATTGCAGGGTATATGGTTAATGTATGTTGTAGTGTCACATTTCAAAACCTGGTCGTTTAAAAAACAATTACATGTGTGATAGCGGTAATCCATCTTGATGATGTGATACATCAAAACCTCGTATAGCATACATTTACATATCCCATAGGAATCCATATGAACCTACATAAACCATCATTTTAATAAACCTGTGACATATCATATGACTGGGGGGATGAACATCACTGCCACTAAGGGGTGTGCAGCGACCTGAACAAGCGGGAATTTTCAGTGCCCCGCTATGGTGCGGCAGATGGCTGGGACTGCAATCCACATGAGAATGATGGTTTATCACATTGGGAGGAACTAACTGGTTACCCTCTGGTAAACATACAAAAAACTATGGAAAATCACCATTTTTTATGGGAAAATCCACTATTTCTATGGCAATTTTCAATAGCTATGTTAAATTACCAAAGGGTACTCTTTACTCTTTACACCTTCGGACATGAATGTGAATTTGTCTGGATTGGAGTCCTTTAGGACTTTAAGGGGTGCGGGGGTGCGATTTGTACTTTGTTTCGTGGTCCTGTGAATTCGTGAATCTGGGATGTTGCCTTATGAGAAGAAACATGCAAATTTCAGAGGTGGTTGATTCATGACAGCCGAACGACAGCCACAGGTTCGGGGGATCGGGTTGTAGCAATGATTTCTATGGGATATTCGGATATGCCTTCGTATTTCAAGCATTTCAACCTCGGGTTTATTAACCAACAACCCGCTAGTCTGGGTGCCATGAAATAGCAGCGATTAACCTGCTGTCACATGTTTGGGCATCAACCTCCAGTGGATTGTGGCGGGCTGGAAGGCTTCCTATTGATTACCCTCTGGTAAACTAACATAGCTATTGAAAATGGCCATAGAAATAGTGGATTTACCCATTAAAAATGGTGATTTTCCATAGCTATGTTAAATTACCAGAGGATATTGAACTGTGTTGATGATGTCGTAGTTGCAGAAATGCAGGGGTGCACAAGGGAATCGTTCTTGTTTTGTGTACGTGTACACTTTTAACCTAGCTGGTGTTTTCCTTTGGTGATGTTAAATCCATCTAAATCCCAATGGGCCAATAGATTTTCAGTAATTTTTGGGCTCAATTGAACCCCCGAGCAGTACAGCACTTTTTGGTGAAATCGAATCATGTTCTTCTCCATACTATCTATAGATCCTACAGCAATCCCCAAAAAAGACATAGAAAAGTTGGAATCCATGTTCATGGCAAAATTGGGATGAAATCACTTGCAGCATGGGGGAAGAAGATATTGGGATGATTTGGGATGGATGAATAGTGAGGGATTAAACATGATTAAACTATTTCTTAGACAATCTCAGACCATTGAAGGGACTGGCAGCCGATATTGTCCAAACGTGTGTAGACTGTGTGGATTTACAACCGTTTCTTGCTCATGTCAACATTGAACTTGATGATCACTTGTTAATTTCGGAGCATCTTAGGTTGCTTTAAGGAAATGCGACAGGAAACCTCGGTGTTGCCCATAACAATGGTTGTTTACTGCTTTCTTGTCAGTATGTTTACTGTATTTGTTGTATGTGTGTCATATTTTTCATACATTTTCAGGGGGGCACACAGTTTCAGACCCATTATGTAAAATTGTTAAGGATATTCCATTATATCATATTATATCCTTCCTCAATTCCTATCAAATCCCAGTGTAAATCCCTATCTTTGTCTCATACTTTCAGATTGTCTCATAATTATTTTACTATATGTTATGATCTTTTTAAATTTCATAGAATTGGATTATGGGAAAATTTACAGGAAAGCCCTATAGTTGATGGTAAAAACCATGGTTTCCTGTAGATTTTCCCTTAAACCAATCCAGTGAAAATTTCGTTTCCCTTCATCCAGTTCTGAACTCCAAATTTGAGGCACTTTTGGCAGCTTCTTCGACAAATCCAGCTCCAAGGTTGCTGGTCACATGAAATCTGCCGGAAGATACACGCTGGTAAATTTAACACAACTTAACATATTTTAACATGATTATATATATATAAACATGACTTAACATAGTTTAATATAATTTAACACAATTTAGCATTACTTTTTAAAACATTAACTATTTATAGTTGATCTCATTTGATCTATATAACTATTTTGTGAATGCTGATGTTCCATAGCTATGTTAGTTAATCTACCTATATTTTGCAGCCAAAACTGCCTACTCTAACCCACTTGTATATGGCATATACCCCTGTATGGATTACCCTTTGGTAAAGTAGCATAGACCCTGAAAACACCCAATTTTTAGTGGAAGCTAGTCTTTCAACCCTGTTTGCCAGGGTCTATGTTAAGACAGTGAAGGGTAATTCTTGGTGACCTAAACCCTCCAAAATCCCCCAAAAATGAAAGAAGTACTACTTCATTATGGGGAAAACGACAATGTTTAAGGTACAAACGGAGGGTCAAGGTAAGTACATACATATCATTACCTCTAATATCTTTTGATTATGTAGATAGAATCATAATTTGGCTTGTACAGCAATCCTTTCCCCTTAATATTAAACACCCCCAGAAACTATGATTTAGAAGGGAAATTACACATGTTTGGGACAGTCTTGAATGTTTTGGGATGGGATTGATTATATGCCTATATGTAAGTTTTTTTTGGGGGGTACTAAGTTTAATATCCAGCATATATGTTTTATGTATACATACATTATTCATATATGTTATATGTTATATATATTATACACATGTATTTGATACAAATATCGTTTGCATAATACACCATATGTATATATATATATATGCTATTCTATCCAGTTTGGTTTGTTAAAAAAGCGAAATAGGAAGCCCAGAACAGAGAGAAATTGGAAACTGTAATTCTGAGGTAGACATCATCTACAACTCAGAAATTACCCTATGGCCATTAGTGGGGAATGATTCTCTAGACTAAACAATGGGGGGGTGTTTCACACTGGTTTCCAGGGGGGTTAGCCATTAAAAGACTTGTTGCCATGTGATCATAATAGTGTTGCCTAGATGATTCATGATTGTTTTCTAGTATCATCTAGTATCATTATCATAATGCTAGATGGCAACAAGCATAACATAACTATCATCACTACTAGGGTAACTAGTGATGATAATGATAGGGTTTTCTAGTATCTATGATCATTATGACATTACCTTTGTTACAAGACTTGCAAATGGCTTGGCGATGTCTGAATAGCTATGTTACTTATGTCGGATGGGAACAAGGAGAAGAAACATATGCATCTCTTGCGATGGACCGGAGGAGTAGCAATGGAAGTATCTCAAATATATTATATACATATATATAAATAATGTATATATAAATAATATATATATATATATATATATATTTATAATATATATATATCAAGTTAGTGTAATTATGAAAAATAGTATGCGCCCAAGAAATATCCCCAGTGGTTTTTTTGTGGGACTTCTATTGGTTTTCTAGATGCCAAGCATCCAACCACAGGGATTTTCGGTCGATCGGTAGTGTTTTCCGTGGGTACCTATAAGGCTGGGGACCTGTTTTCCAGATTGGCAGTGAGATCTTTGGGCTATATCCCAGATGCTCCATGTATGGAATATTTACCTACATTTACCCCAAAAAATGACACAAATGTAGGTAAATATTCCATACATGGAGCATCTGGGTATGACCAGAACTTCCTCCCACGGAAGTTCTCGACATTCCCTGACTTTGAGATTGATACCCGAAGGGTTTATCGATTTGCCGTTGTCGAACAAACAATCTATTTGGAGGAGTCGAACAGTCTGAAGGGCGGTGGAAGCAATCAAGATTGAACATCAAAAGTGAGCAACAGAAACCAGGGCAATATAATAAGAAACTAAGGGGATCAAAGAGGGGAATATAGACCTATTTAATATACATATATACATACATCTGGTTGGAGGTTTCAAACATTTGTTCTTTTCATTTATTTTCCATTTCATATATTGGATAATCCGTCCCATTGACATTCATATTTTTCAAGATGCTTAAAACCACCAAGCAGTACATGATCATATACCCTCTGGTAAACTAACATAACTATGGAAAATCAATGAAAATCACCATTTGTCATAGGAAAATCGACTATAAATTGCCATTTTCAATAGCTATGTTAGTTTACCAGAGGGTATGTCTAGATATGTGTAGGACAACAAGCCATGACCCATGGCCCAGCAGCCCAGCCGCCCCAGCAGGTGAAGCCTGATGAGGAAGTGCCATTGGTGAGGGGATGAGACCAACGATCCAGCAGAAGTGATTTCACGATTCAACTACCCGACCTGGTAAACATACAAAAAACTATTGAAAATCACCATGTTTAATGGGAAAATCCACTATGTCGACTGGGCCATGTTCAATAGCTATGTTAGTTGTAAACTAACAGTTTGTGGTTTGGAACATGAATTTTATTTTCCATAATATGTGGGATAATCCTTCCCATTGACTAGCTGGGAAATCAAATATTGATACCCTCTGGTAAACGTTAACAGAAAGCTATTGAAAATTGCCATAAAAATAGTTGATTTACCCATTAATAGCATGGTGATTTTCCATAGTTATGTAACAGTTTACCAGAGGCTATAATGTGACGTAGTTCGGAATGAAACATTTCTGACAGAAGATGTTCTTATGTTTTCAAATGTGTTCAATAGTGACTACATATTCACTCTTATACAAGAATCATAGGGATTTATCTGTGATAAAAATAACTCATAAAAAAAAACATAGGGATATACTCTTTATAATTTGCTGAAATCATGGGGGTTTAACGGTTTATTTGCAATTCGTGAGTGCTAAGACTGGATGATAGCTCTGTAACCAATACCCTCTGGTAAACTAACATAGCTATTGAAAATGACCATTTATAGTGGATGTACCCATTGAAAAGGGTGATTTTCCATAGTTATGTTAGTTTACCAGAGGGTAACTGGATGATAGAGCTGGATGATGGATTTCTCTGGATGAATTGTAATGACCTCAAGGTGACATCACTGGAAACAAAACAGATGGCCTGGAGTTTAGCTATGTCCGGTTTGGTGAATAACAATAATACAGCCAGAAACATTGACATTTAGTTCATTAATATTATAAATCATAGGCATAATCCTATAGGTGTAATATAATGTTTATACGTGTGATTCCTCGATACTTGAGACATGGAACAACATATTTGGGTAATTAGACGCTCAGAAACTGAGTCCTTTCAGATTATATAAGTTGTTTCGTATTTGATATTACCCTCCAGTAAACTCATGATTAGCGATGACCATAGATGACCAGTATAGTTTGATATATATATATATATGTATGTACAGGTGATTATATATAATATCTATTTGAAATATCGAGTTTCCATAGCTATTATAAATTACCAAAGGGTATGTTTAGACATAAGATTATAAGGCGATAACCATACATTTAGGTAACCATGCAGATGTCCTTACACTACAAGTGGAGAGATTCAAAGTGTCCGTGTTCCACTCAACTGGAGCGTTGAAACTGACATCGGATGAGCTGATGCGGATGCAAAACAATTCAATGCGATGGCCTTCGTCGTGGAGAGACGGGTGCAACCAACTGGCTATGGATCAATACCTATGAAAATACCATTTTTAGGGGGATGAACATCCATAAATCCCAGCTATTTTGATGTGAACTACAGGGGTACAAGGTTTTGACACACTGCCAACTAATGATTGTCGCTGAGCCATGCCAAGAGCACACTGCTTGTCGCTGAAATTCAGGCGGTGTTCGGTCAAATTGAGGGGCTTTTGACAGAAAAATAGTTCGCGAAACACATTTCACGAATAATGTGGTTAAGTTAAAACAATGTCAATCATAAACCACCCATGACTTCCTGGGAATGGTGGCCACATATACCGTACCTATTATTGTTTTATTATATGAAACCATGATGAATTCCCTGATTGGTTGAAGCACCGCACCAATCAGTGGGTGATGACCCTACGGCCCTACCAAGTTTAATATATGGTATATATATTTATATACCATATATATATACCATATGGTATATAGTATATATGGTATATATGGTATATATGGTATATATGGCATTAAAGTGGTATATGGTATATATGGTGAATTAATGGTTTACCTGGAGCCTCCAGATACCTCAAAAAACTGCCATCTAAAAATCCTCAAAGTATGGGGTAAAACACCATTTTAAAGGGTACAAACCGAGGCTCTATCGGCAAATTAATTCGTGACCGAACTGTGACCGAACTGGGTCATCATGGTTTGGAATCGGGGCATCATCCCCAAATGGAGTTTTTTTTTGTTAAAATGGGGGGACCCCCAACTCATCCATTTCCCATAGGATCCATGGTGCTGGTATATATACTAACATTGGGGGTATATTGATGGTAAATGTTACCATATATAGCATACATGGATCCTATGGGTTTCAAGATATGTCAATGTGTTTTGTTCATAAACCATCCAGATCATCCAGCGATAAAGGGGTACCATTGAATTTCTGGAACCACGGTTTTGTGTACCTTGGATCCGTTCTCTCCTTGGACCCGGCCCCTTGCCTGGGCCACAGACTCTAAAATTCGGGTCACAGCCAACAGCCTCGGGAACTCCGTTGACTGGTTCGTAATACGAAAAAAACAGAAAGCACGGTTTTCTTGAATGAGGAGAACATTGACTGGTTGGTGGTTTGGAACATGAATTTTATGACTTTCCATATATTGGGAATGTCATCATCCCAACTGACGAACTCATATTTTTCAGAGGGGTTGAACCACCAACCAGATAATGAAACTCAAACATAAAATCAGCGTTCATTGTGGGACCCTTGAGAGGTTCTGGCCGAAAGAACATACGAAAGCGTCTCACCTGAGCAATGCGCCGAACGCGCGCAAGTCATGAGCAATGCGCCGTACGTGGTTGGCGCCGCAAAAAAGAACTATACAGAGAAGATATCATGAAAATTCATGAAATATCTACTTTATCCGGTACCCCATTGACCAAAATCTTCCCAGCGAACTAGACCTCCAACAGCAGTGGATGTTTTCCCTTTAAAAGCCTGGCTAGTGGGATTTCCCCGCCCATGTTTGACGCCGTTGGTACATGGTGGTTTTGGGGTCTTGTTCTGATAGCCTGGATTAAGACTGGGAAAGAAAAAGTTCAGCTGGGTAGGGGTCTTTCGGGTGACAGAGTTTTTCCGAGTTTTTGGATCCTTTTGGCACTCTGAGAAAACAATTCAGAGCAATAAAACCCAGGAAAATTCCGACTTCAAGAGGTTGATACACGCGAAAGATCCCGGGTACGAGTAAAATCAAGTTTTCTTTCTAAGACCCAATGAGTTACTCGTCATGTTTACAGTAGATATGACGTATTAAGTGTTTTTTACAGGTGTTGTTACTCTGTTTTTACATGTGCAACATCCAACCTTATTGGTACTAACCTCCAGGGAGGACGTTACCAATAATTTCCGGAGAGTATCACCTCCTAATAGAGATTGGAGGATCATCCAGAAGAATACTGGTCAAAACTCAAAGTTATATCATGTTTTGTTTTTCCTGAGGGCCTGTTCAAGCCTGTTCTCATCAATATTAATAAATATCATTCAGAGATTGCAAAACACATCGAAGTTTTCTTCCGGCCATAAAATGTTCATGTCTGAAATCATCGCCTTTTCGTGTCGTCTTGCCATTTGGGTTCACCAGGTGGTGAAGTCTCTCAAAAACGATACTGACTCAAGAGGTATCCAATAAAATGGTGATTGGCGAGTGGAAGATGAACATGTCTTCTTTGGGTCAAAGGCACGTAGTACTTAAGATGAACAAAAGTGTTTCTGCAAGGATGCATGAAAATGGGATAAAGTGATATAAAATGGGTCTTGACCGAATCATTCAGTTTTGCATCTTATCTTCGCTGTTTTTGTTTTAACTATTGATATAGGAGTTATATTGATGTGAAACGGAGAGATGATGAAGATGATGAAGATGGATGTGTTTGACAATGGAACCAGCATAGATTGCAGATGCAACCTGCGCTGAATGTTTAGTCGCTGACCATGATGGACCTGGAGTAGCCTGGAGTTCTGAAGGCTTCTGAAGGCTTTCAGATGCAGATGCGGTTCCTGCTTTTGTGGATCTTTGTTTGCAATTCTTACCCTTTGGATCTTTGGTTTGTAGGACTTACAGAGAGGTTTGTGGGCAGATTTTGCCAAAGATTGGATGTGTCTTTAGGATTTGGGCACTGTGCGCCTGGGTCGCATATATCTGGCATAGCTGGCTGCTGGCATAGCCCCCCCGATCAATGGGCGTGGGACCATTTCAAGTCGAGATGGGATGAAAGTCGTCGACATGAGGATTGACGCTGCAATAAACCTATGTAGTTTACCATTGTTTGACCAAATATGGATATGCAAGAACCGAATGACCAACAAGAACACAGATGAAAACAACGAACTATGACAATCTAACGGGTTCCTGAGCTATCATTGTAACGATATCGTGTGTTATCAACCGGGACAGCAAGTTTGTTGGGGAATGGTTTTTTTGGTGCGGTGTTTTTCATTAATACAACCCCAGGGGTCCAGAATCCAGCAGGGAAATTTGGTCAGATTTGGGGCGATGTCATCAGTTTTTGCTCCCCAATGATGGTGGTTTCTTCGGGACTAATTATACAACCATTAGGATTTTAAGTGTCGGACATGGCGTTACAATGCACCCACCAAAATGTGTCATTGTTTTACTAAGCCACCATTTTGACCATACCAATCATATTATACAGGGTGTAGAAAACCGAAAAAAACACAGGTAAGAGCATCAAAACTGACCGAAACGGATCAAACGAAAAGAAGGGATGAAACGAGGGGGTCTTAACTTTGACACAACAAATGTTTTTGTTTGCAGAGTACAGATGTAATATGAGTCTATGCAATATGATGCAATATGTGGATAATTAATTATACTTCTGTGTACATATATACACGGTGATACAAATCTCATAGATATGAGGCGAGTTGTGTTGCCAACTAGTTGCAACAGAATCTATAAAATATATTAAAATATGTCTTCAAACAAAATCCAGATTTGATCCGTTTGAATACCTCAAAGCCTCTAAGGGAATCGTCACACGCAAATAGTTGCAGGCGCAAAACAGTCACCTTTCGTCAAGCCGGTGCTGTTTTGTTTCCCGAAACGGCCATCGTTATCATCTTTTCGTGGGGAATGATGGTATGGTCATCGATTCAATGGCCATTTCAGGAACCCAAATTGGAGGTAACTACCATATATAAAGCCTATACTTGGATTTTCTTAGGAGACCGCGCAAAGGCCAAACAAACAAAACCATGGTATTATTATAAACCATCCCATCTGGGGATGCACATGCATGGATGTTTGGAGCATCCTTTTAAAGGACATTTTG
>Ga0126342_10003971_pt1 | contig 24885 bp, 18 predicted proteins | sample Cyp1metagenome_FD_92528 | JGI IMG/M metagenome (GOLD analysis project Ga0126342, IMG submission 92528) | Coral microbial communities from Lord Howe Island, Old Settlement Bay, Australia - Cyphastrea 1 metagenome | ecosystem: Host-associated > Invertebrates > Cnidaria > Coral ...
CTCGCAAGGACTTCTACAAAATCAGGAATCTGCGAGGATCTCGACAGGATCCCTACAAGATCCCCTTCCAAGAACCTCATACAGCAGGACTGCCCGACTGCCCCAAATTGTCGTCGGGCCCAACGGGCCCAATGGGCCCGTCGGGCCCCACCCAACGGGTCCGACGGGCCCCGCCTGACGGGCCCGACGGGCCCGACGGGCCCAACGGGCCCAACGGGCCCAACCCAGCAGAAGACCATGGCCTTTCAGACATGCGTCCAAATATAAATATTATACATATAATATTCTTATTGTTTCTGCCATGGAGAACACATTGATGGTCATACTATATCATCTAGCATGTGGTTAGGAATTATCTTCCTGGCTCCTTAGCTCCCCATTTAGTGTATGGATACTGTAGCTCCTTAGCTCCCTCCTAACCGCCGGATTTTTGCGGCTTTTGCACTGAATCCCAGCGTGAGCATGGGGATGCGGACGGTCAGTTGACGTACCGTCAGCACCACTGTGGCCAAAAAAATCACATAATTAAAAAAACAACTAATTTGGGGAGGCGAAGGTACGAGGGGCCCTTCTAATTGCTCTGGCCCTTTGCACAAAGGGTACATTTAATTCAACGGGATGAATTGGAGTGGTTCCAGCATTCCAGTCAAAGTTTCGATCAAGGGATCTATTCATTCCGGAATCGGTATTGAAGAATTTGTGCAAGTGTTGAATAACAGCATCATTATTTGCCAATCTGGGACGAACCTCCAAGCCCTTCATGGTCGCTGAAGAACCGATGCGGTTAATGGAAACAGCTTTCTTCTTGAGGGCCGAAGGAAAAACTTTTTGGTCTGTGAATTTGAGCAACCATGTGATGGCTTTACACCAAGTTTGAGTTTGGGCTCCCAAGGTGGTGGATTGAACATCAACTCGTTTCTCAATATCATCAAGGACATAGTTTGGAGCAGTAAATTTATCACGTTGCGCTTTTGTAAAAATATTCCTTGGGGTACGTGAATTGGTCGTGATGGTCATGACGCCGGATAGTCATGTGTATCTATCTATCTATATATATATACATTATATAATATCACGTAATTCTTGAACATTTAATTCACATATTATGTGTATATATGTGGACGTATAATTATACTATATATATATATCATAATATCATGAATTAGTCTTCCACTACAGGTGTGTTTGAAGAATGGGACATTCCATCATCCATGGCCAGCATTTTACAAGGAATACTGATGATTGGCCAGTGGATGAGACGGAGACACCCCCAACAGAGAAACCCATATGGTTTCAACCATGGTTGTATTATACTACCGGGTGGCACCACCCAGTTTTAAGTTGGCTTATAATCCCCATTCATGTAGACATAACCCCCATAAACTCAGGTGAAAATGGAGCTATTTGCACCAACTTAGCTGCATATGTTGTTCCCCTAAAGGTCCCTGAGCTTGACCCGTTTCCATCCACTCCCGCCTGCATTGGCCGTCAATGGCCGCCGGCCACAAACTTTCGGGTCGTGGCATGGCTGGTGGTGGAAGCATCTGACTTTCTGGTACTGGAACATGTTGGATAGTATCTTTACCCTCTGATAAACTAACATAACTATGGAAAGATCCACCATGTTTAATGGGAAAACTCATTATTTCTATGGCCATTTTCAATAGCAAACTGTAAAATTTGCGGAGGGTATGTTTTTTGGGGTCTCCCCCACAAAAACTCACAGAATCGAGTTCCTTATCATGGTCGATTGATCAGAATCCTTTGATTCGCGGACGCAAAGACATGGTTGAAGAAAAGTCAGTATGGGTTTTGCTCAAGGAAACTGGAGACTTTGTTTATATTGGGATGGCAAAAAGTATGATGTGAATGAACTTGGCTGACAGGTGGCTGCTCTTTGGCACTCCTTGCTTTCTGTGGATGATGAATGTGGTGATCTTCCATGTGTCATAGTATCAATTTAGAGGTGTGAAGTGACTCAACTATGCAAAATCTGCACAATCTTGAGAACATGATGTATTTCATATCGGTTGGCTTGGACCGAAGTGAGCCTTTCACCATGGTGTGTTCTCGTTGCATCTGGCCATAGTTCTTATTCCGAACTACTTCAGCGCGCGTCCTTCATGACGCGAAAAAGCTGCGTGGGGTGCGATGCCGGAGATTGATGAGCCAGCGAGTTCCCTGGATGCTGAATCAACAACCTCAACCAGGACCAATCGTGACTTAAGACCCAGGATCAACAGGATCTGTCCCATGTTTCCCTATGATTTTCCCTATGATTTTCCCTATGATTTTCCCATGAAAAAAGCGTCATTTTTGACCGGGACTCAACATTCACACTGATCAAACACAGCAGGGCTGTGCGAAAGTGCGGCATCTTCAATGGTCAGGTGTTTCAGCCATGACGCCCAACACTTCTAGATTCTACAATGGTGACATGGTGTATATATATATATATATACACTGTATATATATATACACATACACAGTAGGACAGCATAATGTATATATATACACAGCATATCAAATATATGTATAATTATGTATATATATAATATACAATATATAATATCTTTACCATGTCTCAGCTATCTTCTAGCCATCTTTCAAAATACACAGCCTCCCTCTAAGCTGCCGTGGAGCCCAACACATCCTATCCTCGGTCCCTGACACGCTGAGGGTGAACTTCCAAGGCATGCTGAAGATGTGATGCATCCAATCTAAGCAGCTCGCCCTGCAGATCTCCATGACGGCTGAAACAGATGGGGGGGCAGAATGACATCACGGCTGTATCAGTGATGTAGCAACTGGTGTTTTTTGTAAGGAATGACCACAACTAGACTTGCAACATGTACTTATACTGATACTGCTTTTTGCAATGAATGATAAACCAGGAAGTTGATTCTGAAGAAATGCAGGACATCTATGGGATTTTGCCATGCAATTTTGATGGGCCAGCCACCTCATGACTAGCGTCTGGCGTCACAACATCGAAATGTGGCTGGTTAAGAAAGGGATTCCTCTAATGGGTAGTGATCATCACCAATATATGGGTTAATTAGTATAATCCTCGAACTAATCATCAACCAATCATATACCAATCATCATTTATTAGTTATATCCATTTTTATCACAATATTTTGATGGTTAAGATTATTTAATATACATAGTAAATGACGAACTAATCATGAACCAACAGGGCTGTCTTAGGGCTGATGATCCAAGGTTGAAACCATGGAACTTTGCATTGTTTCTTCATCCTAGGTGGTGCCCACAGTGAAATGTTGGTTGGTTGGTTTATAACAACCAGTATGTATGTATGTATATATATATATATCGTGATACATCATGATATGTCTACATAATTACATATGTATGATATATATATACGCCTCCTAAATATAGAACTATCATGATATATCTACTATAAACCCCCAAGTGAGATCGGAGTTACAAACCAACTTGGCTCACCCTGCTCTCCTCCCCCGGTCTTGATTCACCTCTCTCCATCATCTGTGACGTCGCAGACTGAGGAGATGATGTCCTAACAGGGCACACGGCTGGGCTGGAACTTGGATGTGCGGGCCCCACTTAGTAAATAGGTGAAATATCCCCAGTTACCCTCTGGTAAACTAACATAGCTATTGAACATGGCCATTTATAGTTGATCTACCCATAAAACATGGTGAATTTCAATAGTTATGTTAGTTTACCAGAGGGTATATATGAAATATCCCCACTTTTATATGGGATTAAATATGGCTTATATATGGATTATACAGTACATCCAAGTATGAATCTTTTGTCTATTTTTGGGATAACAAAATTGACCCCGACAGATCTCAGTTCAAGATCAACTATCTGTGGTCATCGATGACATGCTTGGTATGGTTTCAGCACAGCAGGAAAACAGCAGTCACTGTTTCCCCTTAGAGGTCATAGAAGTGGGCTTATAATATGCCATATAAGTAAGTGGCCATTTATGATTATATATGGCTTATATATGGTCATTACACCAGTAATACTTGGGGGTGCAGTGCTTACAAGGGGCATGAAGGGGCATGAAGGAGCCATAGTTGCAAGGCTTATATCCCAACTTATGGTGTTCTACTACCATCGGTTCCCCAGTCGTAGTGGATTTCCCATGGAGAAAATACGACGCGTATAGAACATTCAGGACTAGTTTCGAAATCCCAACAAATCCCTATTCTTGATGGTTCAATACTATGTATTATACTATACATCACTATTATTTATATATATACATATCTATACATGTATATATATATATATATATATATATGTATATATATATATATATACATATGTATATATATATATATGTATATATATATATATATGTATGTATAGATATATGTATATATGTTACATTCCCATGATATTCCCATTAACCCTTTGTTGGATTCTTTCCCCTCAAAACTCTCCTCGTACCAAGACTGCGCTCCCAGGCGCAGCTTGTCGATGTTCATCACCTCGCCGCGCGCAGCAATTCTGGGATGTTTCAAGCTGTTTGCTATGGAGTTACCCTCTGGTAAACTAACATAACTATGGAAAGATCCACCATTTTCAATGGGAAAATCCACTATAAATGGTCATTTTCAATAGCTATGTTAAATTACTAGAGGGTACAAGGTGGTGCGCCCCCCAGTTGTAAATTGGTTATAAGTAGTTATAAGCCCATGAACTAGTTCGATATATCACCAACAAAAACCACAGTGAAATTGGAGTTATTTGCACCAACTTAGCTATCGAACGGGGGCACCACTTTGTGGAGGATTTCTAGCATCATTCATCCATTGAGTCCATAGAGGTAGAGACTCAAACCGTGTCCATCTGACAACGTCAGACATTTCCTGAATGGATGATCAGTTCGACGATCAACGGGTAACAACTAGACGACCTGTGTCGCTGTGTCCCTGGGATATACCTCCGAAAAATACGGCAATGCCAGGGATTTCAAGGTCTCACATTTTCAGAGCCATATCTTGCAAGCTACTTCTTGCTGGGCCTATGATATGGCTAAATCTTTGCCTTTGACGGTATCGGACAAATGACTCACTCAATATTTTAAGCGGAAATCTGCGGGAAAAGCATGGAAAAGCATCGTTGTTTACCAAATAAATCATGAAATAAGGGTTTCCTGCAGATATTTCCCCTTCACTCAATTCTGGGAAGAAGCCAAAAGTGACTCAGATCACCTTATCTACGAACTGGCTCATCTTCATAGCTGCGATGTTCCTGGCACGGGAGTGTCATCGGATGATCTGGGGGTCCAAACCTATTCATGCTATATTTGGAAGGGCTGAACCTACCATTGGTTGGTGGTATACTGTTAATGATGATGGTTAATACTAATGGTTATGATGATGGTTAATTAATTATGGTTAATAATATATCTGGTTGGTGGTTTTTCGCCCTACCCCTCTGAAAAATGATGGAGTTCTTTCTTCCCATATATTATGGACAAATAAAAAATGTTCCAAACCACCAACCAGATATAATTACCATTTTTTTGGTGTTCACTAGAGACTAGTGAGGTTTTTGACCGGCATCACATGTATCTGCTTGAAGAAAATCCAAACTTTCCAATGTGTCTATGGCTCAAAGATCTCAAAGATGGTATGCCCGACCCAGATATTCTAGTTGTTTGGTATTTCTGGGGGCATCATTTTTGAGGCCATTCCCATGTGTCAATAAACATTGGGCCAAACTGACTGGGACGGTCTACGTTAGATGGGAAACCAATTGCTGCGGTTCATACCTAGCCCATCCGCGGACGCATACCACATGCTGTCCATTAACAAAATGTAGGAATCATCCACCATCAACCAATATTATACATAATCCAAAAAACATGAATAAACAAGTGACTAGGATTATTAGAAACAATGTCACTGACACTAATGTATAAATTGAACCTATATAGTCATTATATTTGAATCATGTTATATCTATCATTTATGTCTGGCATTTATTTATCCTATGTCTTATCAGGGTGCTGGACACCATGTCATCATGCCGTCTCGACTCTGTTTCAAACTAAGCTTTGTTGTGCAGTGATTCGGCGACATTGGGTTGCAATGCGTCTGGGCCCACTTTCAACCCCAAACGTAGGATTTGCAACCTTAGTTCCATTTCATGTTTGGCAATCAAGGCTGGCTGTAACATCTCCCATTGATAGATATTGATAGATTAAGATGTATGTATATATATATATGTATCCATATGTGATTATATATGATATTCCGGGCTATACACTTCCATTGAGTTCGGGAATTTCTCATTAAAAAGAAAAGCTACGTTTGGACACCGGTCTTCAGGTCTTCTCGTCCAGGCTTCAGGCCTCGTTAGCTCATCATTCTCGTTAAGGATGGTAATGGTCAAGACACACCTGACGTTTTTTGGATCTGGGGAAGTGGCCTTAAAGCCACGTTGAAACATCAGAACACAAGCCATGGATCCATTGCTAATTTCATGGTTTACCCTCTGGTAATGTCAAAATAGCTATTGAAAATGGCCCATTTCTAGTGAGTTGTTCCATTAAAAATTGTGATTTTCTATAGTTATGTTAGTTTACCAGAGGGTACGGTGATGACAGTGAAACGAATCTTCGCCCAGGTTCTCTGACTGGGTTTGCTGGGAACATCAACGACCTCCCAATGGATTTTCCTGTTGACGATTGCCTCAAACATCACCAAACTCCATCGTCAAATCACCTGGCACTTCCCAAGAAACATAGCGTCCGATTTCCAAAGTTGTATGTTTTCCATTGCCAGGTTCGATTGCTGGTGTGTAAATCCTCATGCTTACTTGGCAAAAATCCACCTTTTTGCTGCTTAAATCCCCTTTTTGTTGGATAAACACAATTTTTCAGAAATGTTGGTTGGATATTCACTTGACCCATTCTTGGTTACACCCCCATTTTGGGCGGGCAAAATCACCATCTTCGGGTTTTGAAATGCCACGGGACCTATCTTCGGAGCCATCCTGATTGGGATTGAAGATGGCACCACCTGGCCCAAGCAAGGCACATGGGTATGGACCAGGGGTCAGGGGTACCCTTTGGGGAATGATTTGGGGGGTTAAGTAGCTTTTCAGGAAGTATTTGGACCCATAGGGGATAGTAACTGGATGGTAAATATATTGAGTTCATCAATTCAGATATACAAAATTATATGAACGCTTGTTGAAACATATTCCAGTTAGTCAATGGGAAGGATTATCCCATATATTATGGACAATAAAAGCCATGTTTCAAACCACAAACCAGTTATCAACATGAATTTTCTACCCTGGGTCGGGGCCTGGTATTTTGACCCACAGAAAAAAAGCCCAGATAACCACTGTCCCAGAGCAGTGACTCTCTGTAAGGAAACCCTCTGGTAAACCAACATGGCAAAGGAAAATCCACCAATTCTTGATGACATCCATCTTGAATCTTGTTGATGTCTTCAATGTCCTCTGACTACATCTGCAGAGATTCCTCGAAAACCTGTACCTCTGGAAAATTGTCTTTTCATTGATTTACATTTGCTTTGCTTAAGTCCATCATTTTCCGTTGATGATTTTCTAGTGGCTTCCAGTGGATTTCTCATGGCATCTAAAAGCCCACCCGGAAGGCCTTCTGGGTCCTCCAAAACAAGCTGAAACCTGGGCTTTTTTGTGGGGTCAGTTGTCCACGATTTGTGGCCATGGTTCATGTACCAAAAAATCTACGTCGAATCTAGGGTACTGCAAGATACTGAACTGGTTGGTGGTTTCAACCCCTCTGAAAAATATTAGTCAGTTGGGATCATTATTCCCAATATATGGAAAAATAAAAAAACATGTTCCAAACCACCAACCAGTGAACATAGATATACCTTGATATAGAAGTAACAAATGTTATTGGCTACGAATTGAACCACAATACACCTTCATACCTTCCAGTTGTGTTTAGCACAAGTATGCTGGGTGATTGTCCAGCCATGACCTGTATCATCTCACTAACTTCGTCCAGATTTAGCTGGGGCTATAAGGCTTAACATGTTTAACTGGTTAACCCACTTTGAAATGGGACAACCGGACAACCCACGTTTTTTTTTGGGAGACTTCATCTTCAGGGTTAGGTTCACCACAACCACTTACTTCAAACGCCTGATAGGCATTATATACTTATGTGCAGGGGGCAAAACATGTTATATGGTTCAAGAATGTTTATGATGTTTATGGTCATCCATCCCACAATAGAAAATCCTATGAAATCCTTGCAACTGTTGTATCTTGTTAATGGATCGATGACCATCCCCCAATACTCTATGGGGATGTAATCCATGTTTTGACAATAGCACATCAGGGTATGGCTCCAAACTGCCAAGACCTATTTTCGGATTGGTGAACAGCAAAAAGGAACCATTTTGTTGGTGAACTTGAACCATTTTGAATTTGAATCATACCAAGACCCGTAGATTCTAAATACATCGGTTTCAGGACAAGCATGCAGTACACCCGGGTATAAAAAACCCATGAGTACACCCATCATTTTCCCTTCAACCAAGTGGACCTAAACATGGTGATTTGAAGGTTTCCTACTTTTTCCGGGTACCCCAAATTATCCAAATCCTTAGATAATTTTCGTATTGAAACAACCATGGTGACTTGGGGATCCTCCATGACGAAAGACACATATATATATATATATATATATGTATTATAATATATATATATATATATGTATATATAAACAAACATATATAAATATATATATAATTATATATATATATATATGTATAAACAAACCAAAATGATAATATATTTCATATCAAGTTGGTTATGTTGTATTTATCTCATCATTGGGACCATTGAGGGGATCATCGATAGATCCCAAGTGATGACGGAACCGTCAAGGGACTGGTCGGCTGCCTCGCTCAATTGCTTGGGCAAGAGCTCCAATGTCACCTGGCAACTGCGAAGATCTTTGGAAGATTCCATATTTCTATCTGGGTAAACGATACTTTATGATGGTTAGTGATGGTTGATGATGGTTGATGATGGTTAGTGATGGTTAGTGATGGTTGATGATGGTTGATGATGGTTAGTGATGGTTGATGATGGTTGATGATGGTTAATGATGGTTAATGATGGTTGATGCTGGTTGATGATGGTTAATGATGGTTGATGATGGTCAATGATGGTTAATGATGGTTGATGATGGCAACATTACTTCAAACTTCCGGTGATGTATATGATTATGGTTAATGATGGTTTATGATAGTTGATAATGGAAATAATAAGCAACATCAATGGATCAATCATTCATAATTATATATACATATATATATATATATATAACCTATAATTAATGTCTGGGTATATAAATTAAAACACACCACTTACCTGAAAGAACGCCATTTGGGGATGATTGCCCTTACTAACCATATTTCCAGTGGGGTCACAGTAAGGTCACTACAATTTGCCATGTTCTATCTACTTCAGGATGATCATATGTGTCATGTTTTAATATGTAATATTGTGTAGTCATGTAAGTATATGTAATTAGGTATATGTATCATGTGTAATTAGATAGTTAGATAGAATTATAGATGGGCGTCTAAGCAACAAGGCATGGAAATGAATGTAGCCAAACATGGCGTTATCAACAACCAAGCTGGGGTAAACTGATAGCGGCTGATAGCGTAAAAATGGTTGCGTAACCGCAACTTGGTATGTGAGAATTCACCAGTTGGGTGCATTCTCAACAAGCAAACATGTAAATGTTGTAATCATTTGCAGTACACATTTGGAGAAGCGAGTACAAGCTGCAGGCTCAAGAAGAAGGCTATCCACATTGGTCAAGTGGTGACCCTTGCTCGGTGTCTGAAAACGGCTAGTATAGCCCAAATGCAACCATTTAATTTGAGAAAATGAGTCCATGACGCATCAAATTTGGGGCGTAACCCATTTTCAGCCATCGGGCCATCATCATCTATTTTTGCCATGGCTTCCATAGCTATGGGCCAGACATCCACATTTTCACGGGTCCCGGCCTCTTGTCGCATCTCGCCCTGCGACCACTGCAACTCGCCCTGCAACGCGTTCTAAGCCATCATGTTCTAAGGGTTATTAGCCTCAAAATGGGGAATATCATAAAATGTAACAATCAGAATGAGAGTGGGACATGATACCAATAGAAAATCAACATCCAAGGGGGGTTGTCTGAAAATGATCAAATCAAAACGTGTTTTCAACAAATCATGGTGAACAAAGCCATGGATCTGTTAAACGCGGTGAAAGCCATCATCAGCCATGGGATTTTGGTGATTTTGAAGTTTGAGACGATAGTTAAGCCCAATGCTGGTTGGTGGTTTTAACATGTTTTAACCATCTTGAAAAATATTAGTCAATGGGAAGGATTATCCCATATATTATGGAAAATAACAAATATGTTCCAAACCACCAACCAGAACATATTCGGGGACCGCTGTCGCAAGGTCGGTGATGGCTGCAGCCTGAAATTTTTGTTTATCCAGCAACAATCAGAATGGGATATTCTGATATGATTTGGGACATGATATCAATGTTATCAATAGAACATGCAAATCACAAACATGTGGGCTCTCCTTGAATATAGGAGAATTAAAAAAAAAGGTCTGTCAGACTATCATCATCCCATCATATCTTCCCTATTTATATGTCCATGAAGGAACCCTGTGAGGATATGGGGTAATCCTCCAGAACAATGGCAACATCGCCAATGTCCCAGCGTTTTTGTGTAATCCTCCAGAGCCCTGCTGCGATGATGACATTACCCTCTGCTTTTCTGCTTCGTGGCTGCGGAAAATCACATGTTTTTTTTTGTTTTAAGAGGTAAATCATCATTTTTAACATCTATAAATGGGACATGGCTTCCATGGCTATGTTAAATAGAGGGTAAATAATCAGGGTCCAAACGCAGTGACCGTTTTTGCGTTACATATGTTGCATCCCTTGCACTTGTTTGTTTAGATGTGATTGGTTAATTTTGACATATGACCAACAGCCACAATCTGGCTGAATTGTCACTCACCAACTCCAAATAAAGGCAACTATCATTATCATTCAGCCAACCATGTTTGTTTGCAACCAAGCTATCAAACTGATGAATTTTATGGGCAACAATAGAGAATTCACAAACATCTGAGTATCATGGGGTTTACATGGATTTACATAATGTTAGCGGTTAGCAGCAGAACATCCTAAGTTCAGAAATCATCGTGGTGAAAACATCAGCCGAGCCTTTTTTTTCAATGACAGCAGTCCTCTGCGAGCACCCCTCGATCCAGAATGGTGCCACGGTGACTGTACAGTACGGCAGGGGAAAACAACAGGAAACAGCTACTACACTCGAAAACCATGCTGGCGAAGTATTTCACTGGAAGCATCCATATCTGTTTTTTGACATCCCAGAAGGGTGTGGGTTTCATCGAAGAATCTGAGCTTCTATGTCCCTGCCATGAGCACCTTGAAACATCAAATGTTTCAGCTCAGGTCGTTGGCGGGTCCGGGGTCAATGATCGGATCAATCTGGACCCACCGGAGGGTCTCTCTCTGGACCCTCCGGATGCAGAAATATTGCAACGGACCAGACTCGCGACCGTGACTTTGTGGCTGCTGGATCTGTCGAGGCTACAAAGTCAGAGGGAATCTGTCGAAACCTGCGCCGGGTGGCTGCTATATTGTCGCAAGCTGCGTGCAACGCAGCCTCCAGACTTCAGCCCCAGCAATGCCGCAATGCCTGCAATATGGGCTGCTGACATCGCCCAAAAAAAAAAATAACGAATGGGTGCCCTTTGTTCGGGCCACCGCATGGTGATCAAAGTATACTGGGCCTCCGGGAAGACCATCAGTGCACACCGCCCTTTGACCCGCTCTCTATCAGTCTTAGCTGATGATCGACTGTCCAAATCATCTATGACAAATCGGAGCCGCGTTACCATGCGATACCTCATTTGACAATGTTTGACCAATACAAATTCTCAATTTGAGCCATGTCTACAACTTTCCATGGAAGCACATCCTGTCATCCAGTCCCAGTGTGTCTGTACAAGTCTGGTCAACACCTTTGGTGTTTTTCAGTGCGAGTAGACAGGCGTTGGGCCTGTACACTCACACGAGCTACGATTAGACGGGTTTTATCCAGATAACATGGGCAAAAATCATCAAGCTGGCTGGAAAACTATAAATTCATTGAACAAATAACTGAATACTAAATGGATATTTTGAGGATTTTCCACGTAGTGTTTGAAACCCATAAAACCATAACCAGAGATAATGGTAATACTGTTAAAATAACGGTGCTGTTGGCAGCAAAACACAATGTTATTGGCAACCAAGCTTATTGATTGGTAACATCTGGAATGTCATTTGATATGCTTGTTCACCATGGTTTACTATACCATGACATTTTACGTAGCAAATATATATGTGTATATATATATATATATTTGTATACACAGTGAACGTATAGACAATTAGACAGTCATGACATTCTATGTACAATACATATATCACATATATACAGTGTATATATATATAGTAAATAAAACCCATCATTTGTTCCTAACATCACCGACTTTGCACAAATGGCGATCAGATGTGGCAGCTGAGTACGAGTGTATAGAAACTTCCCTCTCGAGGAGTGGAAAAACTCAGCTGATCAGTCGCCGCCTGCCGTTGCGGATCAAGCTGTGTGGTACCGTTGCCGTTTTGACCCATGGTGGTGAAGAATTGCTGATGGTCTCGCATAACAAATATAGATAGAGCTTAAGATAAAAGTAAAATATGCTGGCTCTGCACAGTAGATTGTCAAACAAGAAGAAACCTGTCACCTCCAAAGTAGTACCGAATATGTTTCGGGTATACATGTATACAAGGAGAAAAGGTATTATTTCAAGGTCCAGGTGTCAAACACACCTTTTTGGCTTACAAAGACGCGCCTGGACTTGAACATAAGTTCAGCAGTCTGTTTTGGTGATCAATGCCCAAAAAGTAAAATCCCGAAATCGGCATGGGGATTCCTATCTCCAACCTCTATTCAGTGAGTTTCTTAAGTGGGCAATACATCAATGGATCCGGACGCTGGTCAGTAGGGGAAACTAAGCATGAACATGTCCGTGGCTAGGACATATATGATTGATTATATACATCAATATGATAGCAATATGTATTGAGTACATAGAATCCCTATGGATCCATGGCCACTGTCTGAGAAGGTACGGCTGGATCCAGCACCAGTTATGGCCCTATGGCCATGGCTATTAGTTACAACATGTTCTAACTTGTTATTTCTATGGGATTATATATACATTCTATAAATTGGGTTATGAGTATTTATAACTGGTATTTCGGGCCATAACTGTAGGGAAGGATCATCCCCAACAGTCATCAACCATGACATGACGAGCCCGCACCTCATCGCGAGCGCTGCGCCTCACGCTTCACTGTGAGCGTTGGCACAGGCCAGCGCCGAGCCTGGAAAATGTACAGAAATGATGGACAGTAGAACTATTACTGGTTGGTGGTTGATAATGATATTCCACCAGTATATTAGTTATAATATGGTGAGTAATATTCAGTATATTAGTGTATGATACTGTACTAATAATATCATACAATAGCTGGTTGGTGCTTGACCTACCCCTCTGAAAAATATGAAAGTCAAATGGGATTATTGTTCCCAACTTTCCCAACTGAATGGAAAGTCATAAAAGTCCATGGTTCCAAACCACCACAAATGTATTACCCTCTGGTAAATTAACAGTTCAAAATAACCAAGTTTAATTGGAAACTAATCTTCCAACCCCGATGACTGGCCGGGTCGTCATGTTAATTTACTGGAGTGGATAACTATTGAAACTTATAATTACCATTCTAACTATTTAAAAGCACTAAAAGCATTTGAACTACAGTAATCATAGCATTATATTTATTATATGTATAATGAATGTTAAAACTGTTTGAACTATTGTCACTACTGGCTACTATTGGTCATTATACCTAATTTCATTATCAAAACTATTGTAAGCATTATGAATACCTAATTTTATAGTATGAAATTATATCTATACTATCATACTATACCTAATTTTAGATAGTATTAAATTATATCTATACTATCATACTATACCTAATTTCAGATAGTATTATTACTATAATGAAATAGTATGATAATGGTCATGGATGTTAGGGAAATGGGATTAGGCTAGACATCGAAACCTTGAACCTTATCGCAGGGATGGGTCAATCTAGTGGACCTCCAGCAAACAAGGAGAGTGCAATAGCTTGGTGGACAGTGGTTATAAGAGTTATAGTGGGTTAACAATTATACTAGATAGATATAACAGCTATAGTAATTATAGTAGTTATAAATAGTTGTAATCGTTTTACTAATTATACAACGTAGTTTTAATAGTTATGTTTTATGATAGTTAAACAATTATGATGATCAAAAACTAATATAGTTACAAGTTACAACACCTATAGTAGTAATAACAGTTATAATATGTTATGATGGTTATCTAGAATCCCGACCTCCCATGTTTATTAACCACCCAAAGAAACCATCATGGCTGTAGGGTTAAAATCACATGTTCGGGAGCATTGAATGAGGGTGTTTAATTTGAATGGGGAATAGGATTATAGCACTTGGACATTTTGTGAAATTTCAGAAACCAAAAATAAAACTTGCTTCAATGGGAATTCCAGGATCCTAAAATGGAGGTACTGTACCATATAAGGCCATTGACTGGGAGAGCTTGAAATGCCCAAGCCTATTTGTTGAGTCCCATCTTCAAAGATGCTGATCCGAGACGAACCCATGAAACCATCAGATTTGGAATGCAAACGCATCGCATTCAAACGAAACAAACATAGAGTATGACAGTATGACTAAGTATAAGAACTCAAAACAATGTATCAAGCCATTGGTCAAGCCTAACATATATATACGCCATGGTCAAAGAAATGGTATAGGTGGGGTGGATTCTAGATCACTATCTAATACAGTAACATATTATAACATATTAAAGATATTCCAACGTTAAAAAAAAAAAAAACATATTGACACGATTATAGTTAGTATAACTTATAACTTTGAACTATGAACTATTGGTCATCGATATTACTCTATAACTACTAACAACAAAAACTCAATGAGATCCGACGTCGCCACCAAGCCAGCCTGACAGAAGGCAACATAGTCCTGCAGTGACGTAGCGATGACCCAGAGGCACTGGCTCACAGAAAAGATATGGGAAGAAATCCTGCACCAGTTGATAGGTGGTTTATCCCATTATTTATAGGGTTTCAACCATCGGGTTGGTGATGTAGGATTTCTTCCATCCACAGTATTTAGGTTCTAATTTGGATCTATTTAGCTGCGTATTGAGCTACATTGAGGTCATTTTTGGGCTAAATGATAGTGAATGTCCCATAATTACATAGTTTATCAGATATTGCATCCATAAAACCAACTATAAATCCATATAAATGGGTTAGTTTGAACAAGTAGTCGTGATAAACGAATATTGATGACCTAACTCCCCATTAAACCAACTAGAAATCCAAAGAAAAAATGTTTACAAATGGTTATAACTCCATAGAACACAAACTATGTTCATCTATTTTCAGTACCAAAGTGCATACCGAAGACTCAGAAAAAACAGTTATAGTCTGTCTGACAATCTGGGAACGAATTACAAGTTGGACCCTTACCATCTGGTTATTTAACATAGCCATGGAAAATCACCATTTTTAATGGGAAAACTCACTATTTCAATGGCCATTTTCAATAGCTATTTTGACATAACCAGAGGGTACGGTTGCATCAAGGTTTCACCAGGTCTGCTTGAGGCGGCCACATTTGTCACATCGCACCTGCTGCACCGCTCCAATCAAGGCCTCCACGAGGCCGCTCGCCTTCTCAAAGGAACGCCTGAGATGTCGTGGTTCAAAAAGTGCCATGGGAAACCTGGGAAATGCCTGGACTAAAGTGACTTTATCATGAAAAATGGGGATTTCAGATAGTTTAAATAAAAAAAAACGGGAATTTCAGCCTCAAACGTTGCAATTAATTCACATTGGAGTGGACATGAATTGAACCCTCAAACACGGAGGATTTCACACGTGAATCGTGAATCGTGCGTAACATGGGAATCTTCAAGACACGGGAGTTCATCCAGAAAGATTGCTGGACCATTGCTGGAAGCGGATAAGGGTGTATACATGAAGATCATTAACTGATATCACCAGGAAATTCGTGGAACTAACGATAACAAAAATGGTGATTTCAAGGAATAACTTCCCCATCAGCGATCCTGGTACCATCAGGTAGCGCCTGTTGGTGGCACTGACGCAAAGCATCAAGTCGTCGTTGGATTCCTTGTGCTCTGGCCCTTCCAAATACCTCGGGACGGAGCTCGGGACTTGTGCTGGATGCACTATGCTGATGGACCTGATGTGATGGGCTTATACCGTTAATATATATATATATATATATTGTTATAATATATATATATATTGTTGTATAATATATATATATATATAGTGTCATATAGCAATATATATATATATATATATATATAAATATATTATATATATATATATATATTGTATATATATATATATATATATACATTGTGTATATATATATTGTATATATATATATATATTGTGTATATATATATATATTGTATATATATATTGTATATATATATATATTGTATATATATACACTATTTGTAGATCGTGTCCCTATTGGCAAACCCAGCTGCGCTGCATCACACGAGTTGCAGCTTCTGACTGTTTTTCTTCGAAACGACTCCGACGTGATTGTTTCTTCATCATCCCAAAGAAGAGCAGCAGCAACATCAAACATATTATTTAAATGTGTATGTATATATACATATATATATATATGTGAACTAGGGTCTATGACAGGTATAGCTATAGTATAACTTTATAAATATATATATATATATAACAGTACAGTTGAATGTTTCTTAAAAAAATAGGTCCATGAATATTCAACTCACTATGGGTGAAAGCAAATGGGCAACTAAAAGGGAATACTCATTACTAGTTCATAGATAAATTATATAACGTGTAATCCCAAATCTATCAAGGGTAGTGACAACCCGAGAAAACAAATCATCAACTTAAGTCAACCAAACATCATGTCTAAACACTATGTCACCATATGTTTGAACATGACCAAAAAAACATGAACCACCTATAATTGATGGTTGAATCATCCCATAAAATCCCGTGGCTACCAAAATGGCTACCCGTTTCAACATATCCAGTACAACGAAAACGAAAAAAAAAACCGTTGTAATGTCCCGTTTTCATGTAATATATATATATATATATATACTATTATAATATCCCTATTAAATATCCTAGTATTATCCAATCATATTCTATGTACCATCTGGTTATTTCTTACATAATATTACATAGCCATAGAAAGATCCACCATGCTATTAAGAACGGTAAAGGCACACCATCTATAAATCGATTAGGGCCATGGCTTAACCATGGCAGTCACTGTGAATGTCATAACCAGAGTCCCAGAGGGTAATTGCTGAGATCCATCCACCGGGCATCTTCTATTCACTGGGCGCCCCGCTTGGATCCACGACCCCTCAAGCGGATCTTCACCGCTCCGTTGCCCACCGTCTCGATGATACCTGGCAGGTGGTCTCTGCAAGGTCAAGGTGGGCCCCCAACCAATGGTGATTCAACAAGATTTAACCAAGAAACACTAGTTTCATCAGTTCATCTAGTTTATATAGTTTATATAGTAATATAGTTGATTCATGGATTGGTTTAAGGGAATATTTACAGGAAAGCCCCATATTCAATGGGAAAATCTATGGTTTCCGGTTAAGATTTTCCCTTAAACCAATCCAATCCATTTATATTTAATTAACCAAGAAACACTATATATATTTATATAGTTGTTTCATGCTAAGTTGTTGTATAATTAAGTCAAATACAAAAAGTGTATCTAGTGTTTAAAGATGTTTAAAGTTTATGGTCGATAGGTTGATATCGTGAAACAACTCGTCCAAGACAATGGTCTTGTGGATTCACTCCTCGGCAACGGCTCAGACAAGCCCACTGAGCAGCCGGGCGTTTCATGTTCTCGCCGCCGGGCCCAATGATACGGCGGCACACCTGTCCCCGAATTCCGAACATTGTCTGAGACCAACATTAGTATACCTCGACCTGCAAAGTAGCCAGTAAACATCATTAAACATGTGTAGAACATGGGTATACGGTAGAACTACCCAACAATTTCAAAACAACATAGGGCGGACATACACATGTTTGATCGGCATGTCCTCCAACTTGAATATTCTGTTCCTCCAGGGATGAGGATGGGAGTCATATCATCGGTTTGTTTCAACGAGTACAACCCACTGATCTTAAGTAATCATAGCCCCATGATCAAAAACAAACATCAACAAATCAGCAATACTACCTAAACATACCTAAACCACAACATTCGCTTTTTTGGCGTCGCCTGAAAGGCGACATCCTCTTCAATGCCAACCTTGACGCGACACAGGTACTTGCCACCTGCGAAGCGCGCTTCTGTCAGTTGGGATCACCATCCCACGGTCGAACGGTTGAACACAGAAAAATCCAATTGAAACCATCGGAACGATTCGAATTTTAGATCCATCAGTTTCATTAATGAAAAAAAACATCTAAAAATGTTTAGATTAAAAAAAAAACTGTTTTTTTCCCCATCTAAACATTTTTTTAGAAGGATGGAACCGATGGAACGATCTTTCAACATCGGACTGCAGTGATTGCACCGTCATGGCATCCTTCGCGCTGGAGCATCTCATGGGAAAATCATCCAAACATGGTGGTTTCAGTTTGATATCATTGGAAGCACATGTATTTCTTTTGTGGGGAAATCATCTATAAATGGAGGGCATTCTAGTTTTCCATCAATTCTAGACTTATGGATTTTCAACCTTCCCAAATTCCAGTGGATAAACATCATGGTTCCCAAAAAAAATGCGATTTGGAAGGTTATACCACATGTTCAGACACACCCATGTGTTTTCCATCGTCAACTAACTGGTTACACAACATGTACCATAGTTCTGCTGCATCTGCTCTTGCACTATTTTGTTTCCATCATTTCTGTCCATGATTTCAAATGGTATCATATCGTCAAAAACATGTTTACACACGAGATAAACTACCCGACCCAAATATCATATCACATCAAAACAAATCATGCATATTATGTTAGTAACATATCCCGTGTATATCACTATGATCCCCAACTCTATTCACTCAATCAGTGGTTAACTCTCGGCAAATCAACCCGTGTTGGTTACATATCCCATGTTTTTCCCATCATGGTTGGTGACTAAACATCAGTTTCAAATTACCAATGAATTCCGATAATTAATGATTATTGTGCATTTCACTCGTTAGTTTCAAGCACAGAATACTATATCATATCTTATCATATCCCCCTAATATTAAACACCCCTTAAATGTTCCCAAAGGTGTGTCTACTATGGGGGAAGGGGGTACTCAAATTAGCAGTGTGGATTGTTAAAGAATCAGTAAATACGATGAACAACCATTTTTTTTTACAGATACATCGACCCATTTGTAATTAGAGAGTGCTATCCAATGTCTCAACTTCCGATTTGTTTCAAAAAACAGCATCCACCCATCTACTCTTTCCCGATTGCGCAACACACACCTCCGGTGCCCGCAGCACTCTTCTCATGCCGCCCTGCGACATGCTGAAGTAGAACAGCTAAAAGGATGGGACATGTGAATATGCATATATCATATATATATATATCCTTTATTTGTATGAATAAACAAATATAAGAAATAGATAGATATTGTGCAGGTGGTCGCCGTGCTTATTTACAAAGACTCACCACAAAACGGTCTTTTCCGTAACAGTGGTGGTCAAGTATCTAGACGTTGACGGATCCACGCTGACAATGACAGACAAGTGCATCATGTAGCATTTGATTTTTAGACAAGCAAATACTTGACGTTTGATCTTTCAGTTTTCAGTCAGATATCAGGTGTTCATTGTTTGTCAGTCAGAGCCAAAGAAATATCCAGACTTCACTCTGAAACACCGCCCCTAACAACAAAAAACTGTATCCCCAAATTCTTGATTTTCTTTGTTGGGAAGGGGGGGAATCCCCCGTTTATTAATAGGAGGTAAGGATTGGATACAGTAACCATAGTTGCAGTGCTCTCTGCGAACGGCCTCCGTTGTTCTTGGCCTTTGCTCCTGACAGCCACGCTGCTCCGGTGAGATATCCTAAAGGGCACCTTGGATCAAAAACTCGGACAGTCGACCCAGCTCCAACAACATGAGACAACTTAGGTTCTGATTCTTATCTGATGCAGGATTCGGATAGAACAAAACATGTCTGAAGTGGTTATATCAACATCTGGGTTTGGCTGAAAATAGGATGCCGAAAACCATGATGCTTTATCATTATGTTCCCAGTTAAAATGGCAATTCTAATGTACAATAATTCTCAGACAGGCCCAAGGAATCCCAACCATGTTGGTATGTTGGTAACTAGTGGAACATATCAATAGTTATGTTTGCTGCATCACATGAATTACTAGGTGGTCGCCCCCAATTATGTTTGTTGTTTAGAACGCACATTAACTGTACAAGTAGATATATCTACCATAAACATCCATAAACCATGAAATTCACCTAGTTGTAGACCAACTTAGTCAATGGGACATCAAATAAAATTACCCTCCAGTAAACTAACATAGCTATGGAAAATGGACGAACATGGACCATTTATAGATGATTTACATACGAAACATGATGAATTTCCATAGCTTTTTTTTATGTTTACCAGAGGCTATTTTTGTAAACCCATGCGGCCAGCGGCTTCGCCCCGTTTCCTGAATTGCCATTGCAGTTCTTTGCCTGGCAGCTGAGCAACGCCAGTGCCATATATCTTTGAATGTGATGGTGATGATGTGTACAATATGTTATACATTTACGGTATACGGTATATATATATATATATCATAAACACATATATACTATAAACAATAATTATATATATAATATATACCTTCAATATCATTCAGCAGTTCTTGTTCCACCACTAAGGACTCTTGGAAAAAGAACATGCCGCACGTCAAATACCTAATTGCATTCCCCCGCCCACATGTATCCTCACGATTCTTTCATCTGCATGTTTGGTGAATGACATACTTTTAATGGTTCTCATATATAGTAGATTGGACAAAATAGAATAAACAAGGTCTGTAAACCCTACGTTTTTGCAAGGTATGTTTCAACATAGCTGCTCAAAGGAAAAATAATTACTATCGATCCGGGATGCTTTACTGTTGGGTCTTAATTTCCGGGTCCAGTAAACGAAGGTAGATATGGACACTCCACCATTTTTCCGAGGGAAACTCATGGATTGTCATAGCGCCTTCTGCGGGGCTGGCGACACCGGCGACACCTGACCTGAGCGATGCTCAGGTTGGGTTGCGACTTAAAATGTTGCTGTCTTGCCACTTGGTCCATGATCTGATTTGCAGGGAGGGAAACATGTTTATAGATATAGTATCTTATTTCTATACATTCTATGATAGCTGATATGTATATACAAATATATGATTGAACAATGCCATGCTGAAAAAAAAAGATCATCTTCAAAGATCAATCCAAGGCATGAGCCAATGGTTAGTTGTTCATCATAAACACCTCATTAAAGCACCTAGAACAAATAAATACCATTAAACACCCCGTGTTCAGACATATACATCCGCAAATCATATTAAATTGGTGAAGTATCTTCCCTTCAACATCCCATTCACATCCAAAAACAACCCTTGTTTGGTGAAGGGGAGATGTGTCGAAGCGTTGACTGGAAGAAATCTGAAAGCCCTGGTGTGCGTTGTAACTTGTTGTTGGGTTTCAATCCCTGTCTAGAAACTTCATATCTATTTGGGATGATCCAAAATGACCCCAAATGCTTGGTGAATGGGAGGGCTTATTATTGCTTTGCTAACATAAAATTGTGGTGTCAATCCGTTTTTAGAAACTTAAGAGTATCCGTGTTTGAAAAGGTAATCATGACATAAACAACTCATTTAACCCACTCCATGTGTGCTACTTTACTGTAACCCATCTCCATGGGTTCACTTGACACTACTACTTCAAGACCAACAAAAATCAGGGGGCCGGTCGAAACAGAAACGCGGCGTCCATCCAACGACCAGTAGATACCACTTTGTTCTCCAGCCGCAAGCGAGATTCCCTGTTTTCGCGCCACTTTTCGGGCCCAGCAGTTCGATTTCTGTGCCTACTGAAACGTGGTGATGCTACTGTGGATGGAAATAATCCTGCACCAGTTGATAGATGGTTTGTCCCCTTACTTATAGGATTTCAACCATCCAAGGTGGTGCAGGATTTCCTCCATCCACAGTAGTGAAGCTACTCTGATGGTTGGTGGTTGTGGCAGACTTCCTCCGGAATTGAAAAGAACTCTATTTGGGATCATAATCACAGGTAGGTAGGATCGAAGATCGAAACAAAGCGGAGCCATTGAGATCTCATCGGCCAGCCCTGGATGTCCGTTATGCCCTGTGGGCCCCAGAAAGTTGGATAGTGTGGTAATGTCTGGTACTCAACAATCTAAAGGTTGGTCCGAAGGTAGGACGGGGGGAAACAAAAATCACATCTGCGTTGAGGAAAGCGATTTTTGAAACTATCACTGGTTGGTGGTTGACCTACCCCTCTGAAAAATGATGGAGTGAAAGTCAGTTGGGATGATGACATTCCCAATATATGGAAAGTCATAATCCAGCCATGTTCCAAACCACCAACCAGATATATTATAATATATTGTTATTCCACTTATTAACCATTATGAACCATAGATTAACCATAGATTAACCATAGATTAACCAACCAGATCAAATCTGACGCTTTCCAAAGCATTTTCAACCATCATCAGCCTTTCGCATCATCGCCGCAGGTGGTGCCTCCGTGCGTCTGTTTGCGCGGAGCGTTTGGGCCCCCAAAAACAAGGTGGTGCCCCACTTCGTGAATGCTAAGTTGGTGCAAATAACTCCAATAACTATGGTTTATAGGTGATATATCTATATGCTTTGTATATGGTTTATAAAGAAACTTATAACTATGGGGCACGAACCTTGAATGGTTTTTACAATGGTTAATTAATAGTGGTTCATCATGGTTGATCATGGTAAAAATGCTGGTTCATAGCCACTTTTGTTAGCCAGGTTTGGCCATGTTTGCCAGGTTTAACCTGTGCCAGTAGGTTGCCAGCTATGGCTGGGTCCACATAAAAAACTGGTGCTTTGCAACCTACTAAAGATTCTTTGGGTGAACCAGAAAAATTGGATTCATGGCGGAGATTCTGCGGCTAGATGGAGTACATAATTCTATATAATCTTTCAACCCACTGATCATTTGCTGGCTTCCATGATTTTCGCAAAAGGGACCATAAACCAAATTTCCATATATCACAAAACCTTGCTATTTTTTTCGTTGCAATTGTCATATAGAAAATCCATACAAATCCCCCAATGTTGATCTATTTGCAGAAGTAGCAAAAAAAAATCATCTAGACTGTACCCTCCGGTGTCATCAAACGTGGCAAGAAAAATCAATCCAGCTATAGAAATCGATGATTCTCCCAGCTTTTTTGACCTCAAATTTATGGCGATCCACGACGATTTCCCAGCGGCCCACCATGTTGCCGGAGGGTATCATCCATTAATATCCAAAAAATATTATGGGTTTAATGGTGGTTTAATGGTGGTTTAATGGTGGTTTAATGGTGGTTTAATGGGGTTTAACCAACAAAATGCTGGTTTTGATGGGATATACCCTCTGGTTATTTAACATAGCCATGGTATAGATGGCCCATAGAAATAGATGATTTTCCCAGCTAGAAAGCTCCATTTATTTACGGGATTTTCCATGGCTATGTTAGTCATAACCAGATGGTAATATATCAAAAAATACCATTAAAAAAATCCATGGCATAAAATCCCCATTCAGAAATCCATCAGAAACCCAACAAAAACTCTGGTGATTTTCTGGTAAGGTTGGCCAATAAGGTCTATATGTGTGGCCTGGTTGATGGTCGTAGAGTATATATACCCCCTATGAATAAACATCCTATTCCTCTAATGATGATGACATAAAGTTATTATATTAATTTATAGTTATTTATACATATTTCCAAAAAAAACATAGTTTATATCATACATTGTATCCATATCACCCCACCCATTGAACGCTTAGCCAGTCTTTATTTGTGAGCAACGTCCATCATCGGCCCGGCCATTGGTCAATCCAAGTCACCAAACATGTTACCATCTGTTTTTTTTGGGGTTCTGATGGATTTCTGAATGGGGATTTTATGCCATGGATTTTTTTAATGTTATTTTTTGATATATTACCATCTGGTTATGACTAACATAGCCATGGAAAGATCCACCATTTTTATTAGGTGAACCATCTATTTCTATGGACCATCTATACCATGGCTATGTTAAATAACCAGAGGGTAGGTTTGTGAGTGATCATAATGCAGCCAGATGTTGATATTGGCCATTCTAGAAAGGTTGCCTTTAGTCACTTTAGTCTGTGGTTCATTTGAGTTTCACTTAAGCAAATCCAAACCAATCTACTCTATTTATATATATAACCATCCTGAAGTAGATAGAATCTCTGGAATTTCAAAAAAAAAACGGTCCGAAAAAAACCTATAGATAGAATCCCAAAATGGCTCAAAAATCCGGGTCGATGATTGGTAAAAA
>Ga0126342_10003972_pt1 | contig 24882 bp, 17 predicted proteins | sample Cyp1metagenome_FD_92528 | JGI IMG/M metagenome (GOLD analysis project Ga0126342, IMG submission 92528) | Coral microbial communities from Lord Howe Island, Old Settlement Bay, Australia - Cyphastrea 1 metagenome | ecosystem: Host-associated > Invertebrates > Cnidaria > Coral ...
ATAATATATATATATATATATATATATTTTATATAATATGTATATATATATATTTAATATATGTTTATATATATATACACGTATATATAAAGATACCCTGCATTTTCACCTACCTGGAAACCCCTATGCTACTTTCTTCATCACTTTTGAAAAAAAAAGGTAATGTTGCCCTTCCATCATTTGACATCACCCATTCGTCACCATATGGGGATGGGTCAAGTTACCTTGTACCCCCCAATATGGTTCACATCAAGTCATCGCTGGGATTTATGGATGAAAATTTGGCGTAAAAAAATGGAGTCTTTATAGCTATCCATGGCCATATCTTAACCATGGCCATAGCTATGACAGCTATGACAGCCTCCCTTTTGATGGTCCCAATGGTTAAGCGGTTAAGCTTCGCCTGCGCAGAGAGGCGTTTGATCACCAGGCCCAACGACAGCAGGCCTCAAGTCTGGGAGGTTTCGTCCGCGAGATCACCATTTCTTGGGCCATTTTTGGTGAGCACAATGGGAATGTTCATTAGGATATGATGGGGATACTGTATTTCATGGGATACCCCGTGGTAAGTTAACATAGCTATTGAAAATCACCATTGTGAATGGATTTTTTATCATGATAAATCATCTGTAAAAGGGCGATGGTCATCCATTTTCCATAGCTGCATTTAAATTAACAGAGGGTATGCAAGCTTAAAAAGTGGTATCCAAAAAACTTATGTAACTCTATATATATATATAGAGAGAGAGAGATACATATATAATCATATATAATAATATACAATCAATGAATTGGAATGCCTGAAGGGATTCTTTGCTGATAAAACCATGGTTTTTACCAGATTTTACCAGTAAGTATGAGCGTTCCGCGAAAAATTTTCCTCAGGATACATCCCTCCGATTCCCCCGAGCTGAGTAGATTGATACGGAGTAGGCGTACCCGGACATCTACCCTCTGGTTATGTCAAAATAGCTATTGAAAATGGCCATTTATAGTGGATTTAGCCATTAATAATGGTGATTTTCCATAGCTACGTTAGTTTACCAGAGGGCCATGATATGACAACTAAAAATCATCCAGTTGTTGACGATTTTGTGTCTATAGACGCAATAGCTATTTGCAGCTGATTTCCCACTATCTCAGATTACCAGAGGGAACCCATCCTTTACAGGTAAATTCCCCATGTTTAAAATAGCTATATCGCCAGTTTGTTTCAGGTAAATCCTATTTTTGTTAGTCTCTGATCATAAGTCCGCAGACGAAGAGAAAGGTGAGTCCAAACGTTGAACTCGTTCGGCTCTCTCCATCCGTGGAGCAAAAATCAAAGTCTCCAATTCCTGGCTCTAGCCCATTCCTAAGTTGGATTATATCCAAATATCATTTACCCTCTGGTAAACTAACATAACTATGGAAAATCACCATTTTAATGGGAAATTCCACTATAAATGGGCCATTTTCAATAGCTATGTTAAATTACCAGAGGGTAGATAAGCCTCATTATCCCATATCAATCCATATCATCTATCAAAACATATTAAGCCACATCAAAAAAATCGCAGTGACAACCCCTTTCGGCATGGGATCGGATTGGGCTTTCCCGGCTGGTATTGATGAGTCGCGACTCGCGCTGTCTCACCTGCCACTTGGAGCAGCCCACAGATCCGATTGGGTCCGAAAATTGAGGGCAAAGCCCCAAATCATTGATCATGGTGCATCTAATGTTTAGCTGGTGAATGGACTAATTTTACCATTGATAGCAAAAGATTTGAACCCAGATTGAAACAAAGGTTAGTATCTAACAAAGGTTGACCCGTATCTAACAAAGGCTGACCCAATTGATGGTTGATCATCAACTGGCCCCATCGAAATGGCCCCTTTTCAAACCGGGCGAAATGTCGCTACTGTTGGACACTCCCAAAATCGTATTGCTCATAATTACAGACTTACACTGGTTGGTGGTTGAGCCTACCCCTCTGAAAAATATGAGTCAGTTGGGACATGACCAATATGATGGAAAGTCATAAAAATCATGTTCCCAAACCACCAAGCAATACAGATATACATCCAACTATCCCCACAAAATGCTTGAGTTTTTAGATCCCCATCTGTTTAACCTTGATTTATCCCATAAAATATCAACAATTTTGAAGATCCAGGAAACCCACACATCAATGGATTGGTTTAAGGGAAAATTTACAGGAAAGCCCCATATTTGATGGGAAAATCTATGGTTTCCTGTAAATTTTCCCTTAAACCAATCCAATCAACACAGCGCTCTTTTTCGAATGGCGACGCGTAACCGCCGCCCCAGCGTTTGATGGGGCGTCGGAACTGCGCTGCGTCGGAATTGGCGCCCGGGGGAAAAAGAGGCGTAACGGGGAGCCCCGGGGCGATGGACTGGAGGTGCAAAGAAGTGATAAAAAAATCCCCGCATTTACCATATATGGGTGGTATAAACATGTATAAACCATCAAAATATGAGAGGTTTACTGTGGTTAATGAATGTTAATGATTGCTTTACCGGCCAGTCACTGATCCAATCCCTTCCAAAAAAAGGACAACTCTATGGTGATTTGACCTGCACTAGGTTAATTTGAAGGCTGATCCAACAGATATCCAGCCAAGGTTTAGCCACCTATGGGGTGTTCAAAAAAAGGGAAGTGACTTTTCTTTGCATGAAACTAGCGCTTTTTGGTTGGAAAAGCCGTGTCTTGTCACCCTGGACATGTCTCATACATTCTAACACCAAGTCATCTTGTCATGATTCAAAATCTCCAATCCCAAAATCTGCTGATGAAACCGGCTTAGCCATGCTGATTTTTGCGCTTGTACGCGGGCCACACAACACTTTGTTGCATGGCTGGTGTGGTGCAGCTTCAAACGGGGAGCTGCATCTGGTCAAAAAGCTCAAACCAGAGCCCTGGGCATCCAAACCAATGGAATTCCCTTCACTAGACATAGATATGTGGAAACCGCCTGCCTTGAATCAGAAAGAAAGGAATGGGAAGTTGGGCAAAAGTTCATATTGAGGCATCTTCAGACTTATTTTTTGTTCAGGTAGGGTGTTGCAGAATTGACGGCCCGAATAACTAAGATGTGTGGGCCCCAATTCGTCACTGGACAATGACATATGCAATAGCTTAATAAGCATCAATGACCAATCACGATAACATAAGTGAGCAAATCCCATCTATTCATTCTGTGAAATACCCATGCTTATGATTAATCACCAAGCAAATCCCGGATTCTGGTCAGAGCAAAACATCCCGGCGGGGCGTTGCCTTTGGGCATGTGCCCCACAGCGTCAGCTCAGAAGTAGCCAGAAGTGGCCTAGACCCGCAACCACGACCCAAGTGCTGGAGAAGACTCTCATTTTTCCAAAACAATGTGCAGCACAATTCAGCGTACGCAGCGTACGGCTTGTGGGCGTGTTTCATACTATGGTCACCCAGAACGAAATCATATGATTGTCATATTATGGTCACCCAAATAATACTACGGTCCATGGACTCCATATTTTTAGATTGAAATGTTTTACAATATCATTTTGGGGGTGGCGCTATGGGATGAAATGCCATCACCAAGCTCCCCCGCGGAACGGCTGAGGGTTCTCAGCTGCAGTTGATAGGTTCCTCTGGTGGTCCTCAGCCGAGGCGGACAAAATCTCAGCTGGTAGGCATCCCAAAAAAATGTTCCCCTGGGATGATCATCCTCTGGAAAAGTGAAGATATCTTAAAACATGTCAAAATATCTCAACTTAGAAATTGGTGAGGTATGGGACCAAGCCAGTCATGACATATCTGAAAAGATCTCAAAATATGCTCAGTGGACAGAGCACCTGAACATGACAATGAGTCCAATGAGAGTATGTCATCATCCTCTCACGAGGACTATCAGCGAATACCCAACAATCTCCCAGAAGGACCGTCTTTTCCAGCTGAATGATCCGGGCATGACATCAAGCCATCATCCCTAAGCCTTCATATCTCTGTACGCCGGTAAGCCATGGCCACGGTCTGTTCCGGCAAGTTGATGTTCTTATCAAAGCCAATAAAAAATCGATTTGGAGTCATAAAATGGTTCTATCCCTGTTTTTTTCACAGACTCCTGTTGCTTTCCCAGCCATTCAAAATATTCAAAGGGCCTAATTTTCGTCAGAACCCCACGCGACGGACCCGGCACTGGGTGCAGCTGACTTATCGATGGCCTCACCATCGAAGGTCTTGTAGGTACCGGGTCCCGGCATCTCCTGCCGTGGTGTCGCACCGTCGGATGAGAAGTCATCTATTTCCTGGGTGTAGATCCATTCTATGTGTATATAGCTAGTATAGTATAGTAGAGGTAGTATAAGTATGTATAAGTCATGTATTCCCGCGGGTATGTCCAGGGGATGTGTCAAAATGTAGTAGAATCATGTAGAATATAACTTGGTGAAAATATGGTCGTTACCCAACTTAAAACTATGGGATGCACATCCAAGCCATCAAAAGAAAACGCCGTAGACCATATGTTTGGCGAACTGATTTCCAGCACATGGATGGCACCGTTTTGAAATCCCTATCTTGGGACTCCAAGATGAAGAAAATCCTGACGGGAGGCTTAGCTGATAGAAATGATTCACTGAAGTGATCTCGCAATGTCAACGTCATGTTGATTCTAAGGCACGAGGCTCCATTAGTCGTTGTTTTCTCATGTCTTCACGGTGAAAAAACTAGATACTACTTGGATGACTACTGTGGGAACCTTAATTGAATTTGGAATTCGCCGTGCACCAGTCACACCTTTTTGTTTCACCCCAACAGCGGTCGTGTTGAATCATCTCTAATGATGGTTTTCCCGCAGCAAAAATCTGAGTGGGATGTGTGAAAAACAGATTTTCCATTTAAATATGTTTCTGAACACAAGGAACTATATAACAGTATACCAGTATACACACATCTATAGTATTCTATAGTATAACACTAACAGTATTCCTCCATCTAAAAAAAAACAGTATAAGAAATACTCAACAAAACAGGAACTGCTCGCCAGTCTTCTCAGCCACCAGCTTCTGCTTCGAGCTCGACCGCGCCTTCTTGCTTCTAACATCTACCCACTTCTCCATGACTACCTGCGCAGGACCACGGGCCCCAAAATGAATGGCTATTTTAATGGAGAAAAAACCCAAAGGCAAATGGATGAAAACTGGGTAACCCCCATGACTTAGGAAACCACAAAATATGTTTTTGTTACGTCTTGATCGGATCATGCTACTTGAATTCAGAGATCTTCAAGCCAAAGCATCAGACTGATGGGGGTCAAAGTCCAAGACCCCCTGCCAAATTTGGTCATGTTCCAACATGCCATGATATATAATAATATCATATACTTTCTAAGATCAGAATGTTTCTTTTTTTCTCCATCCTTGAGATAACGCTCGAAGGCTCCAGCACAGTCACTCGCACCATTTGGAGCTCTAGAGTCACTCGCGTGGGAGAAAACTGAAAGTGTTGAGGCCAAGCAAAAAACTTGGCAATTTGGTGCAAAATGATTCACGGCTCATCGGTCAACTCCTCAGCACGGCTCGCATGGTTTCTTCGCTCAATAGCTCGGGATATTCTTCCCAGGTAGTGGTGGCTTCATCCCGCGATGAAGAGATCTGAAGAGATCACCTTTGACCTCTGCCCAGCCCCTCCAATGCGCTCCCTTTTGGATTTTTGGTCAAAAAACGCTCGATCAGAGTTTTGCCAGTTTTGCCAGCGTTATCATTGTACTTGGGCGGAAAAAACAGCTCTTCCTCCATGATGGCCGAAATGATGTGATCTTCCTCCAAGTCATTGCCAAAGGGAAGCTTCCCACACACCATCTCGTAGAACAGGACACCCAAGGACCGGAAATCCGCTTCCAGGCTGTAACCTGTATCACCGAAGATCTCTTCTTCGCCATGTTTTTTTCACCGTGCCCACGACGGGGAAGGTCTTGCTGCCATCTAACATTTTTTTTGCAGCGCCGAAGTCGACGTTTTCTGGCTTGAGGTCTCGATAAACCACACCAGCCACGTGCAGGGCTTCCAGAATGAGCACCGCTCCCTGAAGAGTTCTACATTGGCGTCGAGCCGATGTAGAACTGCGCGTGGAGCGAGCTGACCGGGCCCATCTTGTCCTTCATCTGCTTACAAAGCTGCCCGCCCGTAATCAGCTCTGTGAGAATGTAGATGTTTGTCTTTGTCTCAAAGGATTTGACCATTTGAAGCACAAAGGGATGGCTCACAGTGGAGAGCACTTTGACTTCCTCTTGAACTTCCTCAGGGACCTGGCCATTCTCCTTCTTAATATGCTTCAATGCGTATCTTGCACCTGTCTTCACATGCTCCACCACCCGGATCCGAAAGAGCCCACAGAGTCTTTAAGGATGTCCAGTCCAGAAGCTTGGCCCTTTCCCGATCTGAAGTCCACACAGCTTCCTGGACTGTCCGAACTGTTCTGACTTCGCCAGTGCCCTACCATCCGAAAGCTTTCCAATGTCAGTGGAGAGGTCGTTGAAGTCAGCGGCCCTCCTTCGGAGAGCACAACGTCGCAGGTGCTCACTGGGAGTGCGCGCCAACGCGCGTTCGCCCCATATGTCGAATGTCGAATTAGAGAAACTGTAAGATCAGAATGTTTCATGGTAAACCCTCATGTTTGGGCGACTGCTAGGACTTGTTGTCTGTTATATGCAAAGCTTAAAAACACTATAAAAGGACATTGCTCTTGTTGCAAAGCTAGCTGATTCGCGATGATGGTCAAGGGCAACCTGGATGCTGGCATGCCCTGAGCCAAAAATATCTGGAGAAAAACCTCTACATTGAAATCAATAAAATAATAAACACACTACCCAGGATCGTTGACAGTTGTCTGTGTCTACCGCAAAAAAAATGAAAAGAACAAAAACACGATTTTTTCTAGGAGTTGCAATCTATGGTTTTCTTGTTCCGGTCCAACATGATCTTCAACCATGAATTCAGCTCACCGACTCGTCCAAAAAAAACGACCCTCGCCTTGTCCAAAAAGTTGGAGGCCTTCTCCTTGGGTACCGAATACACGGCCTGTTTGTCAGTCACCTGGCGATGGGGAGATCCGATCCTGAGCTGGCTGGGGCTGTGGGTGCCCAAATTGAAACGTTGGAAGATGACGATGAAACCGGCGGATTTTAAATAGTTGGCACCTCATGGTCCGGCAAAATCTCGTGATTCTCATGGCTTTGCTATGGGCATAATTTTCGGGGATTCCAATTAGAGTCCAGAAATAGGGGATAATGATGATAAAACCGACGCAAATGGGGGTTCAGCCCAAAATAATGATGCATTAGGATATAATGTGGATAAAACAATGATTAATAAATCATCCCCCCAAATCACCATAAATAATAGGTGGTATAAACCATTCTGAAACGGATGGTTGATGATTGCTTTAACTTTTAACCAGATTAATTGAATATATCACCAACAATGTATAACAACATAATCTGTGGGTCCAACATTTTGGGATTTGCCGATACTGGTTGGCAATTTTAACAGAACCAAAAAGATTGTCATGGGATTTTGGGGGTACCCAACGTTTTGAGACAAACCACACCAGCAGCCGCTGAAAAACTCTCCTAGATTGATGATGGTAAATGTTTACAACCAAGAAATTGCTAGAACTAGATTAACTAGATAGATTCATCATATTCATAACATTTCATAACCCCAATCAACTAGCATCGACTGGGGCGAGTCGAAAAAGCTGACTTCAGCTGCCGGCAGGCGCCTGGTTGTAGTTGATGCTGTAGTGGTTTGGTGCCTCGGCGACATTCAGGACTGGACATTTTGGGCATGTCAGCATGTCGATCCTCGACAGGTGTTCAATCAAAAGAAAGGACCGCGAAGTTCAAAATGTATATTAAGTAACCATCGAAAAATATCGTATAAAGATGCAGTTTATCACTATTTTAGTATTTGAGCCTTCTATCTTCGGGGGTGCATATAGACATATATGTATATATGGGTCTGGATTAAAGCTTGAATGGCATGTTTGGCATTCTTCACCCATTGCACAGAAGAGGGGACCGAAACTCTCCGAAACCTCCAGGTGGTTTTGTGAGTACCCAAACATTTAAAATGTCTAGGTATCTATCATATACATATAGATATATATATACATATATATATATATACATATCAATGTAGACCATAGATAGATAGATAGATAGATAGATAGATATACATATGTATATATTTATTTATGTGTTTTTTATTTCTTTATTTAGATATTTATATATATAATATTATAGACATATATATATATCATCATTCTCCAAGCTTCCCCCTTTCTTTTCTGGCAAGGGCTAGCCACCTCTCCCCTGGGATCTCCAAACTAAGGAGGTGTCACCTCCAGTGCCTCCACCAGAGCTGTTGTTGCTCTCTGAGACTTTCCAATTCATGGCGCCCACGGGGTTGTTATCCAGTTCTGGGCGCGGCATGGAGGCTGGAGTGTTAGGGATTCACACCGAAAAAACATGACTGGTTGCTGGTACACCTACCCCTCTGAAAAATATGAGTTCGTCAGTTGGGATGATGAAATTCCCATATATTATGGAAAGATATGGAAAGTCATAAATTCCATGGTTCCAGTCACCACCAACCAGATGAATTTCTTCTGGTGCTGGGGCTAAGATCTTTCAGAAAATTGGGAGCTGCTAGGATCTGCTAGGCACTGAGGAAATGATGATGTTGACTCCAATGTTGCCCCTGAAATGATGCCAAGAACTGGTGAGGAACCATGCTGAAAAACCTTATGAGTGACCAATGGCTGTGACCAATGGCTGTGACCAATGGCTGTGACCAATGGCTAATCTTGGAATATGGTATGATCTTTAACAGGCTGTGTACTCTATTTCTCACTCATCAAAACCAACACGTGACCAAATGTTTGACGGGAGGTCCCTGAAGGTAAGATCGGCTTCTGACATGAATCTCAAAGCGTCAGAAAAGGTCGGTATGGGTCCAAACCCCCAAACGGCGTGTGAACTCCCGTAGCCAATCAAGCCTCTTCCAAGGCTGGTGAAATGATGATGAAATCCCTGCGGATGCGTGTTATGAAAAATGATGGCTTCTTTAGCCATGATGGATGCTACCTTTATAAAGCCATGATGGATGCCTCTGACAATCAAACGTGGCTGGCTGGAAAATCACCCAGCAGGAGGTCCTTTTTTGGGAAAAACATCCCTCTTAATGGTGGATTTTCCGTTGCCAGGTTTGATTACCAGAGGGTGTACAATGGTGTACACATATCTGTAGCCAAGTTAATGGTCTGAAGGGTCCCAGGCTTCACTTGCTGTCCCAAAATCAGACCTGTGGTCTAGAAACGATCATCATTTAGCAGTTCCAAAGATGTCTAAAGTTTGTTCACACTTCCAAAAATATCCAACCCTATAGTTACTATAGTTATTCATCAACCAGTAAAGGAATGGAAGAAACAACGAAATCAAAACCACAGAGGGTCCACCATCAAACGCGTCGAGGGGCTGTTGTTCGCCTTCTGCTTCACATTGTAATGCCCTGGGGCTGGGACCTCGATAGTCGCGGGACTGAAGCCATTTTTGGGGGGGAGAAAAACAACGAAACATGGGAGAGATTGAAGCTACAAATAATACAAAGGAGATTTGCGAACGTAAATTCACAATCCTAAGATGTTACCCGAAAACCAACAGAGGTTTCTACCGTTGGGAGAGTATCCATTTACAAAAAAAACGGTGATCAATATCCCACAATCCAGTATGTGACCCAATCTGGCAAAGGATCAAAAATCTGGGCCCTAAAGCCAGATATTTGGAGGCACCTACCCTCCGGCAAGGACTAACGTAGCTGTGGAAAATCACCATTCTCGGATCTTGCTTGGCGCATACCACTGGGAACCCATGGGATATACCCCAATCATAGAATCAATGGATTGGTAAAAAAGGAAAAAATTACACAGGAAAGCCCCATGATCTTCATGGGAAAATCTATGTGTTCCCCATATTTAATGGGAAAGTCTATGGTTTCCTGTAGATTTTCCCAACGAAACCAATCCATTGATATAAAACTTATCAACCACCAACGATGCATCTGGTGGGTATCAACGCTTGGAGATGGGTACCCACGAAATCAACACAACAAAAACGGAGGATGTGAATATCATTCCTAAGAAAAAGCCTACAATCATATTTGTCATCAATAAAGAGAAGTAGAAACTGTCAAACCTAATTTTTATAATATGTTTATTACGTCCCGACTATGGTTAGCTATCAATCTCCAGCCTTTTTTCCCAGAAGAATCCCTTTGTATCATGGGAAAACCACCATTTTTCTTGGATTCTGCGGCGCCTTTTTCGTGGACCTCATGACTTTGACATCTCCGGTCCTGGGAACTTCTGACAGATTTGCCATGCCGCACGGCACCGTCCAAGAATGAGCGACGGTTTCCTGGCCGTTTTCAGTGGAAACCTAAAAGGCTGTGGCGGAAAATGGCGATCCTTGCAACAACAATGGGATGTATGGCCAACCATGTTGGGGATATACTGGGAATATAGTGGGAACGAGTCACCAACAATATTATTTGGGTGTGTCCCTTGGCTCCAAATGGCTTTCTAATATCAAGAAAATCATGATCATCCATCGGGTTTTGCGGAATGTCCCACAACTTTCACACAAACCCAAACGGCTATGGCAATTGTTCATATCATACCATTTGGGTCTGTCTTTGGTGCTAATCAAAAGAACTCAAAATGAATAGGGCATAATCGGGCAAAATTGAGGACCAACAAAAGTGACTAGGAGCAAGCCCTATCATTCTGGCTCGTCCTTTACTGGCCCGTTGCGCCTTTGGTCATATTGCCATAAAGTTGTCGTCGATTCTGAGAGAGACACTCCTGCGGGGCTTAGATGCTGCAGATTTTCTGTGAAAATGGTGATCCATAACTCTTGATAGAGCCAGAAATGAAGCATATACCGCATATACCTGGTTTACCATCTAGGAAATCTTGAAACCAATCATTATCCGTGGGTCAAAAGATAGTAGTTGCTGGCAATCCCACCATTTTTATGGGATACTCCTCAGATGACCATCCCGGAACTTAGAAAAAAAGACCATGTAATATGGCAAACCCAATAGTACACTTACGATTTGGGCTTTGTTTATTTACTCAAACCATACTATAGTCACATTGGTTTTAGTAATTTTGTATAACCAATTTGAACTGGTATACCACATTAAATTGCTGATTTTAATTGGTTTTGCCACATTATCCAATGACCGTGGCAGCCCATGGCGCGTCCTTACTCTTGTTGCTGGGATACTGGAAGAAATCCTCCGCTGGCCGAATGATGCGATTGAAAGATCTTGGGGAAATCCAGAGAAATCGCGAAGAACAGAAAGTGTCCGAAAGATGTGTCCAATGTGTCTTGGAAAAAAAAAGGTTCAAAGCGGAGTTTCTCAAAGCCAAAAGGCAGCATATTTTCCAGCTGTTTTGGAAGGAGCCACAAAGGACATTCACCTGGAACTGTCCCAAAGTCTCATTCTGGGGTACAGTTTTTTGAGCAATGTCGGCCTTGTCAGTCTTTATTTCAAAGGCAAATCTTTCGATCGAACCCGGTTCGAACACAGATGTTTTGCCGCCATTTGGGGTGCAGGGTATATAACAATAATTATAGGGGTTATATCCCAACAAACATGGTTTCTTTTCAATCCCATAGTCATATCATGTCATATCCATGAATAGCCTCAACTGCGCCACAAAACGCACTCAGCTATGTATGAGTCACTGATATAGATCTCAGCTCCTTTCTATCTCTACATCCCTACAGATCCAGGAACATCTCCTGTGTTTTTCCTGGAGTCCCAACTTTCAGCAACAAAGGTACAACACTACTGGAAAAGTATTAAGCTAACTTAATTTCCACTATTTTTTATAGGCTTTTCTATTTACTGTATCTATTTACCATTCGATCCCTTTCTTTGCCTCTGCTCTTCTCCAAGGGATCATCCCAGCCCTAGAAACCCCCGCCTTTCGCTCGTAGTGGGTGGGATCTGGGTTCTTATGCATGGGTTTGAAGGAGCGATCCTGGCAGCGTGCAAAAAAAAAAAACGCTGCCAAGGTCGAGCCAAGCTCGAATATGACAGTTCACTGGGATCATTGGCTCATATTTTCAGGACCTACTGTACCTACTGGTTTTTTTTTGTATAAATAGAGGGTTGTTGCGAACACACCAGATACATTTGGGGGCAAAAAGGCTAGAGACTACCAATCATCCAAAAAAAAGTTGCTGAGATGTACCTGGAATGGGTTGGAGCAACCCTGAAATAGACACAAATCGTTACGATGGTGATGGTGATGATGATGCTGATGGTGATGATGATGATGATGATGATGACGATGATGATGATGATGATGAGATAAAACTCAGTTACAGTAGATTGCTGGCTTATTGTCCCCACATCTGGCCCAAGATTGGGACGCCAAAATCTGGCCCAAAATTGTCAAGGGTTGACACTAGCGGTGGCCAAATACCCCTGGACATGATATATGGACATGGGCTCCTCAAGGGAAAATAGTTCTTTTCATCCAGGACAGAATTATTTAGCATTCCAAGTGAACTCATCTAGTCACTATCAATGGTCGTCATTCTCCACAACACATAAAGATTGTTCAAAATGACAATGTCTTGGAACCCGCCATAGCATCTCCAGCGCTTCTCCCGGGCGCACCCCTTTGAGGAACTTGCTCCCACCATTCAGCCTCCAATCCTGATGCTCATGTGGCACCAGCCACAAAAAACATGGCTTTGGCACCTCAATGATACCCTCTGGTAAACTAACATAACTATGGAAAATCACCATTTTTTATGGGTAAATCCACTATTTCTATGGCCAGTTTCAATAGCTCTTTGTATGTTTACCAGAGGGTAAAGAAAATCAGAGATGTTACTTCAACCTATGGCCACGTTATTTGGGAGAGGATAAACCCTAGGGGTTTTGGGGGTACCCAAGATTGACCACCATAAAAAACCAGTTGTCACTGGGATCAAAGCTTCGCAACTCGCCAGGTTTTTTGATAGACATCCCCAAGGCTCAACCATTAAAACATCCCTTAACTTGGGTACAGTATATCTGGTTGGTGGTTTCAACCCCTCTGAAAAATATGAAAGTCAGTTGGGATTATTATTCCCAATATATGGAAAAATTAAAAAAATGTTAGAAACATTTAGAAACCACCAACCAGATATTCATATTCATTAACCAGAAATGGAGGAGGGCTACTGTTATTGCAGAGCCTAAACAGAAACAACAGATCAAAAGAAAAACAAGATACTGTTCACTGCGTAAGAGCTCAAGCCATGCAACTGTCCCTTGGTGAGCGAATGTCCCAACTGCGGATACTTTCAACATCATCCTGCTCCAAAGAAATATTTTCACACAGCCCGTGTCCCAACCATCGGCACAGCACCAGGCTATGGGGGAGGGCACCAACATCCCAAAGAACAGGGTCCCAACCATCTCAGTTCATCCCATTCCAACGCCCCCATTGGGGATGGTTCCTGGGAACTTATCCGATCAATTTCCCAGTCCGTCCCTTCCAAATATGCTTCAAAAAAACCCAAGAAAGGGTCCTCCAAAATGATGAGATCCTACTACCTAACGCAAGGGAACTCGTTCGGGTGAAGGTAAAATTCACATTCGGGGTTATTGCTCCCATTTAGTTGGATGTTTGTATTTCAATACCCTATCAATGGAGATCTTTTTGGGAAGAATCATCTACAAATCATGAATATTTCTAGAAATCCATATCTACAGTATCTACAAATCATCCATTTCTAGAAATCCATATTTTCTACAGATGTCCCATATTTCCCCGTTTGATGTTCTACGAATCATCCAAACTTCCAGGATTTCTCAGCCCAGTCGGCGGCCTCATGCGCCAAGTATTTTCCAGGTCCGGGCGTCTTGGTGGCCTTGCGGCTGAAAATAGCACCATTTGTAGATCCCATGCCCTGTTGTGCTGCTGACTATTCCTACAATGTGGGGCCCCCTAGATAGCTAAGTTGGTTTATGACTCCAATAGCTATGGTTTATTGTACTTATAACTATGGTTAATGGGGTTTATAAACCAACTTATAACTGGGGGGCCCCACATTGTAAGTGGTTTATAGGTGGGCTATGATTAACTATGAATTATGATGGCTAACTACCGTAACTATGATTGTGGTTTATCAGTGGGCTAACTATGGTTCACTATGATGAACTTGGTATGATCTATGATTAAGCATGAATGATGAACTCAACTTAAGTATGACTCCATCCCCCGTTCCTTTGTAAACACCCCCAGAAACAGCCCCAGAAACCACGGTCCCAAGAACGTCCCAAAGATCTGGAACCAATCCCCTACTAAACCCATGGTTTCTGGCTGTTGATTGTTGATGCTACCCTCCGGTGATTGGATGGTGAATTTACCTGGAACTTTGCTATCCGTCCCAAGAAAAGATTGAAAAGCAACATCCCAGAATATGAATATATATATATTATATATATATATATTATATATATATATTGATTTATTGTATAGTGGTAGACTGATGTAAAATTATGTGACTCTCATTTTGGGGTTGCTATACTTTCATGGTGATCTTTCCGCTGTCAAGACTTGGAGAGTGAAAGGAGTACCCGAGAAACCTCAAAAAGATGCAGAAAAATCACATCCCACAAATATATATATATATATACTGTGTATATATATATATACACCCTCTGGTAAACTAACATAACTATGGAAAATCACCATTTTCAATGGGTAAATCCACTATTTCTATGACAATTTTCAATAGCTCTTTGTTTGTTTACCAGAGGGTAATGTAATAAGTTCAAGCGGTTCAATCGTTGGCCTTGGGAACCCTCCCATAATCAAAGATGGCAATGGAAAATCCACCATGTATGGATGTTTTTCCCCAACCACCATTTATTCATGGAACTGGATGATGGAAAATTCTACAGGAAACCCCTATATTTGATGGTAAGAACCATGGTTTCCGGTTAAGATTTTCCCTTAAACCAATCCATTGATTTATGGATGTTTTTCCCATGATTCACCTATCAATGAAGGTCTGAAAATGAGAGAATCATGGACAAATTACCGTAGGGCTATCCAGTGCTCCACTGGTCCTGTCCAAGTCGTGGCGGTTCCCAAAAATGTGCGATGGCACTCCATTCTTCAACTGCAAAGACATACAATTTGCATGGTTTGAATGGGATTTAATGGGAAATTAATGGGAAATTAATGGGAATTTAATGTGAATTTAATGGGAATTTAATGGGAATTTAATGGGAAATTAATGGGAAATTAATGAGAATTTAATCGGAATTTAATGGGGATTTAATAGGAAATTAATGGGAATTTAATGGGAATTTAATGGGAAATTAATGGGAAATGAATGGGAAATTAATGGGAAATTAATGGGAATTTAATGGGAATTTAATGGGATTTCATGGTTGGGTACATCAAGCAGCTGGATTTTAGGCAACCACCAAGGTGACCAAGTGCGCTAGAGGAAGGTCAATCTCCTGTCGAAGCAAACCCCCTTTTTTGGGTTCCTACCCTCTGGTAAACATACAAAAAACTAAAATCACCATTTTTCATGGGTAAATCAATTATTTCTATGGCTATGTTCAATAGCTATGTTTGTTTACCAGAGGGTAAGTCATGGGGGTACCCCTTTGTCGCTGGATGGTTGATTTCATGGAAAATCTGACAATAAAGTGGATGATAACTGCAGGATGGTGCCCCCAGTTATAAGTTGGTTTATAAACCCCATTAACTATAGTTATATCTGCCATAAACCATAGTTATGGGAGTTATTTGCACCAACTGAACGCTAACGAACTGGGGCACCACCTTGTGGGATACCCCTATCTTCTTGAATTCCTCTTTTGGTCGGTTGCCCTTGCCAAGAGACTGCTCTCATGATCTGGTTGATGCGGCTGGAGTAGCCCCCTGTGTCCTGCAAGAAGGCAAGATACATACAGAAGGGTCACCACACATCAAGAGATCACAGGAAAAAATCGAAAAAGCCAAACAACATGTGGATGATCCAGCCTAAAGAATATGGCGTAAAGGGTATAAATGTTCCTCTCCATCTTTGGCTTGCTTGCAACCACTTTTTGTTGTAATCAGGGGAGATCATCTGTGTTGCCAATATTATGATCTACTGACAGTCTTTCCTATCTTGCCCAATAATGTCCTTTTGGTAAAGATAGAGGGGCCGGTCTGGTATACCATCTATCATCATTTACCTGTTGTTAAAGGGGGTTCTTCAAACCCCTCTATTAATCAACCAATCAATGGGAAAAGGACATCTATGATATTGCCTGTATCACTGGTACCCGGTATCCCCACATCATTCCCTATCTTCGATACCAAGCAGGTAATCCGATACCCAGCTGCGAATGATTATCCTACATGATTTGCAACGCCACCACGACCACCCTTGACCAATTCCTGAAAGCGAACATGGAACCCCACAAAATGAAAAAGATGATATTCTTCCTGTTGGAACTACAATGTTTGGGGTTCCATTTTGGAGTTCAGCTGGTAGGGAAATGCCGAATTCAAGACGTCCATTGCTACCCGATGGTCGCGAAATACCCATATCTCAGTTGTTCACATTGTCAAATCTGAAAATAAGGTACACCCAAATTTGATGGTCAAACAATGCTAATCAGTGTATTTTGCATTGAAATAAATGAAAATGGACGGGTGTACCCAACATTTTCAGTCACGCCCAAAACCATAATTTGGTTCTTGTTTTTCCCATTATATCCGCACAAAATAAATGGTTGGCTAGAAATCAATCCCCATACCTTGGTTGCTTCCCATTAAATCCCAATTTTAAGTTGACGCTTGAACACTCATTATAGAGATGATATGTTTTCCCCTAAAATCCCATTAAATGACCATGTTTCATGAAATTCCCATTAAATGACCTATTTTTCCCATAAAATCACCATGAAAGGTGGCTTTGACTCCCCCATGTTCTGCGGTGCTTCCACCATTTCCACTGCCGTCGCCTTCGAGAAGGCGCCATGCGTGACCCGCTTCGTTGGGCCTGTGTCACCTTCGTCACGCGGTTTAACCGCTTGGCATATTTGAGGATTACCAGTATATCAATATGATGACTATTAATGAAAGCAATAGATTATGTGGGTATATGATGACTTCAAATCTATATTAATAGTTGAATTACCTGATTGTATGGCAAATATGGAATTCGGCTATTAATTTGATGAACTATTCTTAATTTGATATTCAAAATCTGAGTAGTATTCACTTAATATATATATATATAGTTATATACATATATATTTACCTGAGATACATGCGCCGAATATCAAAGCAATCGCTGTGCCATTGAGGATTTGACCAGCAAAGAATTGGTGAATCCCCATGGAGAATGGTGGAAAACTATGGGAAAAACGTGGAAAATAGGGATGATAGCCACACCGGAAATCTGGCTGATTGGAGATAATCAAAGAATCAAACATCGCTGGAATCTGGGATAATCAATCAATAAAATGGGACTATTCAAATTTAAGATACCCTCCGATAATCAAACAATCAAACATGGCTGGCTGGACAATCCCCAAACTCAATGGAGGCTGATAGGTCAATAAAACATCTATGAATGGAGGGATGTTCAATGCCATGTTTGAGTACCAGAGGGTACTATTTTGATAATCATCAATACCCAGCAGTACCCACTAGTAGCCATCGATAACCATTGATTGATAACCATTGATAACCATGGATAACCATTTACCCATGGATAACCATTGATAATCATTGATAATCATTGATAACCATAATAGAAAAGGAAAATTAGAAACGTGGAACCTATGGGGAAAACATCATCAAACTGCTGTCCTGGAAATACTTTCGGATCTTTTGGGAATCTTTTTGGGGTTACTAGTTATGTTAGGGGATATGACCCGGACTAACTATGGGGATACAACCAGCAGTGACCAGAAAACTGTTCTATGTTTTTTTCGCTTGATATGAATGGTAGATTTCACCAACAAATCAATTTCAGTTGCTTAAAATCCATAGTTTGCTCGATCAAGTTCAATCCCTATCTTTTTATCAGCTGCTCAAATTCTACATTTAATTTGCTCAATCCCCATCTTTCTTTATCGGCAAAAGCACCAACGACCTGGCATTTCCAGAAAACAACCTGAGGTGCCAGACCAGCACCATGACAGGGAACCTGGTAGTCCTGGCGGTGATTTCTAAACCTACCATTTGGGATGGCTTACACAAGCCATAAAAATGGTGAGTTTGGGATTATGGCAGTGGGTTTACCACGTTGGATTCTCAGCTTATGGATTATGATCATCTATGATAAAAAAAACTGATTGAACTTGTGGGTGGTATAACCTCCTATAATCATCACTTTAAAATCCAATCAGTTTAGGGACCAAAGACCTTGTCCCTAACCTTTCTACTACCAGAACGCCAAGTTCCTTGCATACTGTCAGTGGGAGCCATGGTTGCCAAGTGGCCAAATGGGTGTGTCGAAATTTAAGAAAACCATACAAATGTGAGACACAAAATCAAAGATATGTAATCCAAACCATATCTAGAAATACCAAACAACTGAGAGACTAAAAACACCTACATGGTGAGGCCCCCCAGTTACAACGTTGGTTCCCCCATTAAAACCCATCTGTTCACCAAGTCTTAAGTCAACTTAGCCATCTGCCTCAGCACAAATGCGTCTCATAGTGACCTAGATATTCTCTGGACTATGTATATATATATAATATGTATCTGGTTGGTGGTATACCTACCCCTCCGAAAAATATGAGTTCGTCAGTTGGAGTTACTATTCCCAACATATGGAAAGAAGTAAAATTCCATGGTTCCAAACCACCAACCAGCTAAATAATACCCTCTGGTAATTTAACATAGCTATGGAAAATCACCATTTTAAGTTCGGTAAATCAACTACTTCTATGGACCATGTTCAATAGCAAACTATTAAATTACAAGAGGGTACAGTAAATTTCATTCATATTCCATTGAATCACTATAAAATCCCATTAACCATCATTTACCAGTTATATCACTATAAAGCATCCCATTTTTCGCAATGACTTTCCTCATCCGGTGTTTCCCCGGCCGCCTCTTGGGTCAGCACAGGTGCTGAGGAGGACATGGCCGTGCTCCTTCATATTGGATGAATAGGTGCATTTAAGGCATAAATATATATATATATATGTACCCTCTGGTAAACTAACATAGCTATTGGAAATGGCCATTTATAGTTGATTTACCCATTAAAAATTGTGATTTTCCATAGTTATGTTAGTTTACCAGAGGGTATGTATATAAATTTCTGTATATACCTATCTGTATTAATGTATATCTGGATGGGTGGATGGATGGATCGAGATAGATATAGATTAATAGATGGAGATATAGATAGATTCGAATTGTCGACGACTATACGGTTCGTATAATAAGGTTGTCAAGGGCTCATATGTGCCATGGTCAAAACATGGTACATTGTTTTATACCTGGCGGGCTGAAGATTTACCCTTCCGGCTGATGGTTGACCCACCGAAAATGGTACGTGTCCATTGCCATCTTCAACCACCATAGTGTCTAACTCTTTCCTGGGTGACCCCGTGGAAGTCTTGTACCGCACATTTCCGCACCCGACCAGCCCAAGTTGCCACGTCTCCTGCCCCGCACAACCGCAAAACCGCCCCGAACTGCGACGTCCGTCAGATGCCTACTACTTGAGCCACTGGTGAGCGCTACCATCCCCGATATGGGACACCACATCCAGGTAGACAAAGTCTCAATAGCATCTTTTTCCCCCAAATTGTGACCCCGCAGAGTGCAAATGATGGAAATGCCAAATGTTGGATGTAAAAATCTGGGTCATTTACCAGCCACAAATTTTGGGGACAAAGATCATGGCTCAAGTCACGAAAAATTTTCAATGGTAATTTTTTGATCATTTTCCAGGGGAAATTCCCCAAAAATCACCTGAGCCATTAAAAAATACCCAACCTGGTTATGTCAAAATAGCTATCATGGCCATAGAAATCATGGATTTACCCATTGAAAATTGTGGATCTTTCCATAGTTATGTGGCTGTTTACCAGAGGGTACCCATATCCCATCTCATGAAATACTAGTTGGCTGAAAAGGCTTTCCCTACTATGGGTGATCATAATCCCCAGTAAATTGGCTAGTCTGGTGGTCCCTGGTTACCCATCAGCCATCATCAAGTTCTATCATGTGATTTGTTTCTCCATGTTTGATGGACTTAAAGCCCATATAGATATTATAGATATATCCTTGTAAAACATAACCAATCATCAAGTTATATCATATTCATTCATATTCTATCTCTATGTTTGATGCTTAAAGCCCTACCATAAATCCTACCCTCTGGTAATTTAACATAGCTATTGAAAATGGACCATAGAAGTAGTTGATTTACCGAACTTAAAGACGGTGATTGTCCAGTTCTCAAACTGTTAGTTTACCAGAGGGTATATCTCCATTAAATTCTCATTCAAGTCTATTAAATCACCACTAAATCCCATGAAATATCGCCATTAAATCATGCTAGTTAGCCATTTTTCCAAAAAATATGAATATGATTTGGTGATGCTCATCACCAAATCATGGTAGTTACCATATACCCTCTGGTTATGTCAAAATAGCTATGGAAAATCACCATAGAAATAGTGAGTTTTCCAATTAAAAATGGTGATTTCCAATAGCTATGTTCATACCCAATCATGGTTGATAGGTTTTCCTACTATGGGTGATCATAATCCCCAGTAAATTGGCTAGTCTGGTAGTCCCTAGTTACCCAGCAAAGCACCTCCGAGTCGCCGATCTGGTCCATGCGCACGGCACCGGCCAGGTCCACGGTCTGAAGCTGCGCCCACCTGCGCGCTTGCGGGGCGCAGCTAAGGGCCGAAGAAAATCATCCACGGAAATCCATGGAAAATGATGGGAAATGATGGGAAAATGATGGGAAAATCCATGGAAACAATGGAAATGATGGGAAAATCAAAGGCCCTACCCTCTGGTTATGTCAACATAGCTATTGAAAATGGCCATAGAAATAGTGGATTTTCCCATTAATAGCATGGTGATTTTCCATAGTTATGTGGCTGTTTACCAGAGGGTAGAAAATCTGGGAAAATCCCATGGAAATGATGGGAACATCTGCAATTTTTCATCAGATATGATCCCATAAGACGGTTCACCCTCATGGTGTGGCCCCCAAGTTACGTTCGTTGGTTGAGGTTCACCCCATGAATACTCGTTCGCTATATCCCAAAACACAACGAGTGATCCAAGTTACGTTCGTCAACTTAGCAGGGGACCTTACCTGCAGAATATATGTGGTTGCCTCAATTTGCAATACATACCCCCAAAAAAAAACGTTGCCATTTTGATGGGGAGAGTAATTTGCCAAACCATGGATTTGGGGTATCCTAATCTTGGACAAACCTGCGAGTAAGTTGCATCCGCACGAATGGGGAGGTGGAGATACATGGGAAGGGCTCAAAAAGAGGTATCAATAGAGCCAGAAAACTGGTCGATGTTTCGTATGTTTTAGTAATTACCCTCCAGTAAATTCACATAGACCCTGGTACTTGTTGGGGTATTTTCCAGACTAGTTTCCAATAAAACATTGGTGATTTTCAGGGTCAACATGTTAATTTACCAGAGGGTAACTCATTCCCAAAACGGGGGATCATCCCGCAAATCCTGGGCGGTTAGCAACAAAAAACGAGGACAAGGCCAGAGGAAAAAAAACGACAAAAAAACAATGGGATTATCAACTATTAATAGAATCTTGAGTAACTATTAGTTAACTATATTTCAACTATCATCAACTACAGAACAAGTATCGTTAACTCCAAATTCAACTATCATCAAACTATCATTAACTATATATCAAGTAACTATCATCATGTTTCCAACAAGTAAGTGACTTATATATAAAGAATAAACAAACAATAACATCACGAGAGCTTCCCGGACCATCCCGAGGTCGAGCCTGCGCTTGGCGTCCTCCCGACCTATGAGCTGTTCGATTTGCAGGGTGGCCATCGCATGGGAACCTCGGCGCCGAAGGATCCAACGCTGCAAACAAGAAATGGCCATGCAAATGTGGGGAAATTGGACCATCAAAGTGGACGAAGCCGAAAGTGTGAACGATCCATTGGTGGATTGGGCATGATTGGGCCATCTTTAAATCGGGATTTCGTCTTGAAAAATGGAGGATCCAAGCAAAAGATGTTTCGCAGCGGTAGGACAAGGATGGACAAGGTATTTTTGAATAAAGGGGATGGTACAGGATGGGGCCCCCAGTCAATAGCGTTCAGTTGCCTAAAAGAAGTGGCTAAATTCTATGGTTTTGGTAGATGTAACTATACTTAATGGATGTTTTCATGGGGTTTATAAACCCACAAACATCACTGGGGGGACCATCCTGTACCATGAATGACCAGCGTTTTTCATCCTAGAGGCGACTGGAGGCGGCGTTGATGTTCGTACAGCCCACGGCACGCATCTTGTGACCTGCGGTGGATGAAATGGATCATCATAAACTGATCACTATGAACTTACCATGACATAGGCCGTTCTTCTGGGAGTTTGATCGAAAAAAAATATGTTTTTTGGTTTGTCTGAAAATCGGCTATCCCAGAAGTTGATCATTCAATATATTCAATGTCACTCATGACGATTTTGCCTGCCAAAATTGACAGAAATGAACAGACACACCATTTTCAGACACACCCGTACTGGTGAGTCAATGAGGACTCCCATCGTGGCTGATGACAATCCCTCATCAGGTAGTATAATCTCCTGCAATAACCAATGAACGGATGGGGTTTTGGTCACTGCTCATTCCAGTTGATATGGCTGGGGGCTGGGTCTATACTGTCAACCCTGGATGAATGTGAACCCTTAATTACCGGCTACAAGAGCTGCGTGTATATATATATATATACATATACACATAGTGGAATATAATGATGGAATATACATACATTACATCACATCACACTACAGTACATTGCATTACATTACATCACTTTACATTACTTTACATTACATACATTACATATTATATATACACCTAGGGAAAATCATGAATATTCAAATCCGGGGACACACCAAATTTTAAGTCACAGTTAATACAGTTGAGCAGTGGTCGAGAACGAGATTTCCCTGGATTCTGATATTCCCTGAGTCCCTGAGTCCCGAATCAATCAACCGAGGTTTTTTTTTTGGGCACCATTGATGGATCCTCACATTTCTATAACTGGTTATATGGGACAAATATTAGGGATGAAGCATCCATGAAGCATCCATGATACCATTTGCAGCATATGCAAACAATGAGGCCCATATGGCCCATGAACCCATCCCCATCCCAGAGGTGCCCCAATCAGTTATCAACTGCCTATTGTAACACCACCAGGACGTCACTTTTTCAGTGAACGAAACCAACTTCACAAGCCCAAATCCAGGGAAATCATCAGCGCAAAATCATCATTTCTCTTACCCTCTGGTAAACATTCACAGTTTGCTATTGAAAATGGCCCAGTCGAAAGTTCGTGGATTTACCCATTAATAATGGTGATTTGCCATCGTTTTTTGTACGTTTACCAGGTAATTCTTAGCGATTTTCCCACTCCTCTGACTCCCTGGACTCCCGGGATTCCCTGACCGAAATCCATCAAGCGCAAGACATCCTGCACGCTGCTCACCACGTTCCACGAGAGATCTCAGAGAAAAGCGTGGAAGCCGTGGCGATTTCCAATTGTTTTTTTGCGCAGAAATGGTGGATGTTTTTTAAGCAGCAATAAATCGAGGGCAAAACCAACCATTCGGTTTGCTCCCATTCCAGGTCTAAAGTTTGCTCCCAACTCCAGGTGTAAGGCTAAATTGAGTAAATATGGAAGTTTACCATGACCAACTCTTCGGCGAATTTTTGTGGCTCTCTTCGGTACCTAGAAAAGGAGCACCCCTGGGATGTAATGAGATGTATGATCAAAATGATGTGGGTGTGTCCGGAAATGCGAGGGTAAATGGGGAAAAAAACAACAAACAAACTGGGGTTCGACCAAAACAATAATACAATCAATGGGAATTTCAGGATCCTAAATTGGAGGTACCTACCATATATAAGGCCTATTTTTCAGGGCGACAAAAAAAGGACCCAACAGGATACGATGTGATATACCCGACAGGGTTCTGTGGGATTGTCTAGGATTTTGGGGTACCCAAGTTGCAGGCATACCCACATATGTGTATGGGTCCAAACGAATGTGTTTGTTATGGATGTGCATACAAAAACAATGGCAATCAAGTTTTGACCCCAGATAGATAGATTGATTGATAGATTGATAGATTGATAGATACCCAGCAAAAAAAATATTGAGCTGGCTTAAAATATTATATTTAATTGTTATTACTATCATCATCATTCTTATTATTATTATTATTATACCCGCAAAACCGCTGTCTCGCCGTCGCCAAAATTATCATTTGTCACGTTCGAATTTTGCTCCGCGTGCAGGCGAAACGCGTTTTTTTCTTTTTTTAAGTCCAGAAAAATGCATTTTGATCTCCGGCCACCAATGAATTTGAGCACGTCCATTTTGCGTGGCAGGCGCGGTGTTTTCTGATCTTACAAAAAAGTCGTGTTGCATTTTCGCTGGCAGGCGCGCGACTTTTTGCGTTTTTGGCACGTTCTGGATTGTTTTTTTTTTTTTGAGCTGTTTGTGGCGCTGCTTCCTTTCTTTGGGGGGGG
>Ga0126342_10003973_pt1 | contig 24882 bp, 17 predicted proteins | sample Cyp1metagenome_FD_92528 | JGI IMG/M metagenome (GOLD analysis project Ga0126342, IMG submission 92528) | Coral microbial communities from Lord Howe Island, Old Settlement Bay, Australia - Cyphastrea 1 metagenome | ecosystem: Host-associated > Invertebrates > Cnidaria > Coral ...
CCATGTTGCAAACATTTTTTGACGACTCCTGCAAATACCAGCATTTTGTCTCTTAGCCTCAAAAATCAGAATTTCAAATTCGTCACCCTTACAAGGGCGCCGAGTCAACCGGTTGCCTTGTTTGACGGAAATCCACCAACAACAACCACGAACACGTGGGTTTGTCACCCCAAAATTTCATGGTTTACCATCATTGTCCCTATTGAAAGATGGTAATTTTTATGGAGATACACCTATTTTTACATCATGTGCCATCATTTACCTGTATATTCAATGGCCATTTCAGGAACCTAATTTGGAGGTACCTACCATATAAGGCCTATGTTTCAGGCCTATGTAAGGGAATATCCCCACAACATATGGCCTTATATGGTACAGTACCTCCATTTTAGGATCCTGGATTTCCCATTGATATATCCCTATCATATTGTCATCTATTTAGATGTCATTTTACATCATATATATATATATATACACCTCATTTTCAGACAAACACAAGGAAATTTTGAGGGAAATGGTGCGACTTTCCACAGCGGTCCTGATGCTCCGCCGCCGCCCAGGCAGCGAAAAGGCCGCCGATGCTCTTGCCCAGCAGAAAGCGCTGCGTGACGTTCCCGCAGGGGGAGCCTGGGTGGCAAAAAAAAGGAGGAACCCATATAAAATTGGCACATCTATCTATATCTATCTACATCTATCTATATCTATCTAGCTATCTATCTACCTATCTAACTAGTCTAATCTAGATAATCCCTATTTTTATTCATCTGATTCGATGAAATAAACAATTCATTTTTCGATTCATCAACCCTACCAGGTTTGGGCCTCAGTTCTGCTTCCAGCTCTAGGCTGCCCCGTCCTGTACCAAAAACAAAAGTCTATGCCTTGCTACCCACATGCCTTGTGTGAGAATTTACCAAGCAAAAACCAAGGTAATGTCTAATCTATATCATATGGTTGGGAATGGTTGGGAAACTCTGATTGTAGCTCCAACTGGCTTCTAAATGGATTGGTTTAAGGGGAAATTTACAGGAACAACACCAGTATTGCATGGGAAAATCTATGGTTTCACCAATCCATTGAGCTTCTCATTCGCTAGAAGATTTTGAAGGGAATATGAATACCCCGAACCGCTCCTAAGCGCGCCCTCCATTTATCGGCTTCACCATAAATCGGTGAGAAAATAATCCATAGATAGGGATGTACTGGGATATAGTGGGATATAACTAACCAAAAATCTAATATGATATTTGGGTGTGTGAAGATGGGGGTATATCCCCTGTTCAAATGGCCATTTCAATAAGGGAAATGGTGAGAAAACCAGTGGATGGAACTGCGTAGCCTAGTTCGTTACTTGCAAAAACAACTATCATTCAATGAGGACTACTGCGGGATTTACCCAAAATAAACATCCACAAATTTGAAGTTTATGAAATTAGGGTACCCAGTTCCATCCACTGGTAAAATAGATGGTAGACCCCAAGGAATTTGGTAAACCCCTACAAAAAACGACATCCAACATGTGGTAAACCCCTAGAGCCCTGGGATGCTGTTGATCATAATCCCCATGGTTGGTGCATGGGATGCTGCAGATGGCATTAGGTGAATCCCACACGAATCATTCATATTCCATTGATATTCCGTTCATATCCCATTCAATCACATTTTTTATCCATATAATGTGGTTAAAACAATAATAAACCATCTATAGCACCCATAAACAAGGTGATTTTGGAGATGGTTTATCCATATGGGGGGTTTCCTAAGTCATAGGGCTGCCCCTAGTTATCATCCATAGATTAGCCCTGAAATCAACCATCCAGCTATTTGAGTAGCCCCATGGAAACCACCCCGTGTTTGATGGCTACCACCCACATTTCAATGCTGATGACTTGGGGGTGGTAAACATGACATTGTTTTGACATGTTTTAACCACATGAAATCAGGCAGTTCTTGCGCCTGCTTGATGGATCCGCTGGTAGTCGGAGACAATGTCCCCTGACCACGCAGCGGCAAACAATCTGGTCACAACGTTGTAGGAGGATGTGCCCAAACAAGTGATGTGAATGTTGGTTTAAAAACCAAATGAATACTGCAATACTATAGTTCTATCTGCCATGAACCATGGTTAGGCCACTTAGGAGGCAACTGAACGCGATCGAACGGGGACCCCATCCTGTAGCTGTAGATACCAAAACAAAAACCAATGACAAGTTTGTTGGAAACCAATGAACATTTCTGCGAATTGGAATTCCATGGTTTTGTTCAAGTTTGTAGAAACCAATGTTGTTTCTTGTGAAAACCACGAATTACCCTCTGGTAAACTAACATAACTATGGAAAATCACCATTTTCAGTGGGTAAATCAACTATAAATGGTCCATTTTCAATAGCTATGTAACAATTTACCAGAGGGTAAAAAACCAATGCTTCTGCGGTTTGTTCATGGTTTTCCAATTCCTGGTGCTTGGCACTTCGCAGCTCTGTTGGATCAGCTCAGGGTCCTGAGGACAGATGGGAGGTTGTCTTGAAACATACAGAAAACATAAGAAATTGTGGCTTAGTGAGTTTTTATGATGGTTTAATGGCATTTAATGGGATTTACCTCTGGCAAACATACAGAAAACTATGGAAAATCACAATTTTATAGCTGGGTAAATCAACGAACTAAATGGTCATTTTCAATAGCAAACTGTTAGTTTACCAGAGGGTCTCCCATTTAGATACCATATTGTCTAGAAAATGGCCCATTGGAATGGTTACCGGCTCTCTCCAAATGAGAGATTGTGGGTATCCCCCAAAATAGTCCTTTTAAATTGGATTAGATTTTGAGGTACCTTATTTTCAGACAAACCCTAATATGGAGGTTTCCTAAAATGGGGGGTACCCCTAGTTATCATCCCAAATTCATCCATTTTAGTATGAAAACCTATGGTTTTGGGGATCCCCCATGTTAAAAAATCCCCATATCGATCTATCGAAGCAACTTGACGCGCCTAGGAAAGAGTCGATCTGGTCCACGTACAAGGGTTCACCATCACCTTTCTGACGACAGCCATCAAATGCTTTTGACCCACACATAAAATTCTGTACTTAATTCTATATATATATATGTATATATATATGTATATATATGTATATATATATATGTATATATATACACACTATACACGTATATTTACACAAAACAATACGGATAATTCTATCACATCAGCATGAATATAGACAGCTGATATGTCATGATGTATGGGAATCTGAAATGCTGTCGATTCCCCCAGATTCAGCCAAGCCAAATTCATCCAGATTTCGCGACTGGAACCAATGTGAAGGCCTCAGCATAGCACTATGCAAATCATCAAACGAACATTAAAAATTGGTGTTCAACCCCTTCCAACGGAAACCCTCAATAATAAAGTGTTGCTGAGGATTTGTTAATCACCAGCAACCACTCAATGAGGGGTTATCATCCAGTTATGATTGTTGAATCCCCCTGTGGGGTCCTGAAATGTCTGAAACCGAGGCTAAGGACATAGACTCAGACCTTTTTAGTTCAGTGCCTCCAGTTTAGGAAACTGAAATCTCTGAAAACCAACTATCAGATTGGATGTACAAATCTACAAATGACAGAAAACAGTCTGTGTGCGGAGTGAAGGTCCAGTTATGTCCCATATTTTTAGTCACATTACATCCCAACTTAAAGGGAGAACCATAGTTATCCATGTACCCAATTAACTTATTTACTAATGGAATTTCACTATGGTTGTTATGGTTATAATATGGGATTAACTATGGTTAACTATGGTTATAATATGGGGATATTAATAGTAATTATGGTTATAACCATAGTTATGGGATTACTAATGGGGGTTTTCATAATTTAGTCTTGTATCCATAGTTATAGTTACCATAGTTATTACATGAGTTACTAATGGGGATTAATAACCATAGTTATTAATTATTAACTTATAATATGGGGATAAGTCATTAATAATTAATTAACCATAGTATTAAATTATAGCTGCACCTCCGGTCCAAGTGGCTGTAACCCCAGCCGCGCATGTCCGAGGCGAAAACCGCCACTCCTTTGGCGCTCAAATATGTCCTTTGTCTGGCGAATGTCTGACACGATCGGATAGATCCAGTGTACTTGGGAGTGCGGGCGCCACTTAGTAAATGGGTTGTATCCCCAGATATATATGGAATCGGAATATCCATGAATATCGCCTTTATATATATATTACATATATAATATATAATATAATATATATATATTATAAAATATAAATAATGTACGATATATATTACATTATATAATAATATATATATATATATATCATATTATATTATTATATCTGGGATTATATGGGTTATATGTAGCCGTGGGCCCCAGTCTTACCAGTCGTACAGCTTTTTTTCAGCGGAACCAGTAGGGAGCTTTTCGCAACGCCATTGGGACGATTTGTGCCATCGATTTGTGCCAAAGCGTCCCAAGCTCATCGTAGACGCCAGAATGATCCACGGTTCCATGGACGATCATCAAGGTTGCCTTGTAGCGGTAAACATACAGAAAACATCAGAAAACTATGGAAAATCACCATTTTTAATGGGAAAACTCACTATTTCTATGGCCATTTTCAATAGCTATGTTAATTTTACCAGAGGGTAGCATGGATGAACTCGCAACCACATCGATTTTTTCATGTGGACATTTTGAAAAGCCAAGATCAACACACCACATGAACATTTGGCAACCAAAATGCTGAGATGAGAACAACGTCTTTGATTTTTGAACAGCTGCGACCACAAGTCCCTGAAAAACGGCCTATCGGACCACAGGGATCGTCCCGAGAACCTTCGAGTCTCGTGTGTTCAACGGCTCGTAGTCGGGTCCTAAACCTATCCCAGATGCGAACCGTGTATGGTATATTTACCTACAAAACTGGGTGATTTTGGACAAGGGCAAATGAGATTTGAAGCATGGTGCTGGTATATAAAAACCTACAAAACTGACTGGGTGATTTTTAGGACAAGGGCAGTTTTCTTGGTTTTGATATTCCAGCATCATGGTTCGCAGATGGGCTATGGTTTTCTTGGGTCCGATTTTTTGCGTTTGTTGAGCAGAGCCCCACATCTGATGGATTCATCAATGAACCAAATTGGGGCTTGTTTTTTCACCAAATTCTTGTTGCTCAAAATTTTCTACTGTAATTTTCTTGAGAAATCAACAGCCAACCCCAGTTTTATTAGTGTATTCTATTCTGGTAATTCTAACCCATCCCAAACATATGGTTTTCGTCATCGGAATCGCAACCAATCATCCGTCATGAATGTATGGTTTAAAAACAATTATTTTGAACCCCCAAAGGGTATTGAATCTATTGTCTCACGAATTTCCGGGCTTTTCCCATAACTTTATGCAACAAAAAACATGTTTGTCCTTGAAGGAGCAAAATCTCGGGTAACCAGCCCAGCGACCCAGATCGCTTTGTCGGAAGCCGGCTTCCAGGACCTAGTAAAGAGCCACAGCCTGCAGAATCTCAGGTCTACACCCTGGTGGTGTACACCCTGATACCCTCTAGTTATTTAACAGTTCGCCATTGGAAATGGCCCATAGAAATAGATGGTTTACCATGGTTTACCTATTAAAAATGGTGGATCTTTCCATGGCGAACTGTCATAGCCAGAGGGTAATTTTGGGTGGTTCCATCCCGTAGCTGATGCTTCAGGATGATTTCACTCTTCCGACGCTTTTTTTTGACATAGGGAAGATCCCCTTGTTTAGTTCAATGACTTATGGAAGAAGGGTCTTAACATGTCTTAACCATCAACGAACAGTGTTTCTTTTGAATGTTTTTGTCACTTGTTTGGTATAGAGATATCTTGCACCCATCCTGTAGGAAATACGATGAAGGTGGACCCTAAGGCTTCGCAAATTGTACATCAACAACCGTGGCAATGGAACATTAGATAATTTACCCTTATTAAAACCAATTCAAAACCTCTATTTATCGGTAAAATCACCCATTGTAAAGATGATTTTCCCATGACAATCTCTATTTATCAGGGATTTTCCATGATTTGCCATTGCCACATTTCAATACCGGAGATTATTCAGGAAGATAACCAAGTTACTTGCAGCAACCACAACATGCGGTCCTATCGTCGAAGGAGCGATTGAACTCGCCGTTGCTGCACTCCTTGCCACAGAGTGTGACACTTCTTGTGGGCCTATCCATCCATGAAATCTACTCAGAGTTTTTATCAAACATAGCAATGACAAATCCCCTTTGGAGATTTTGTTGTGGGAACATGATCTGTAAATGGGGGACATTTCCATTGCTATTACCCTCTGGATCCCTCTGGTAATTTGTTACATAGCTATTGAAAATGGCCATAGAAATAGTGAGTTTTCCCATTAAAAATGGTGATTTTCCATAGTTTTCTGTAAACGTTTACCAGAGGGTACCATGGACAACAATAGATGTAGAAAACGCCTGAAAACTCCCGAGGGGAACTCGGGATCTACATTCATGGCCTCAACTGCCAATCATCCTGATCTTACTGGTGCGTTTTACGCAGGGAGTTTTCGGGAATGATCCACAATAACTATCAATAATCATCCCAGCAACCCCCATTCCCTACGTTTAGCACCAGTAAGTGATTCATAAAACAACCTGTTTGTCCGAGAACATACCAGAGATATGCTTGGTTGCTCAAGGTTTCTCATCTCATCCATGTTTTATGGATGTATTCCTGTCGTCAATGGGTGAACCAACAAATGCTAAGGTTCCCCGGCAGCTGCTGGTGCGCTCCCATCCGTCGAAGCAATCACAGAAACCATGGTAAAAGTAGAGGATTTACACTAATGTGGGTAGATATATATAAATATATAGATAGTATTATATAGTTCATGGGGTTATAAACTAACTTATGATAATGTGGGATATAATGGCTGATAATGTGGTACTAATATTAATGACAACGATTAACCACTATTAACAATCATGAACTATCATTAATTGTGGGGATAATAGTAGTATTATCATGAGATGATGCTGGAATATCTAAGTAATGTGGGAAGACAATGTAACAAACCACCCAAAAATGGGAATGGTAACCATACCAGCTATAAACATGGTGAAATTGGGGATGGTAAACATGGCATTGTTTTGCCCAAATTAAATCCCATGAATATCTGACCACGAAATCCGTGCGGGTGTTTCGGATTGGGAAGGGATTATTATTATTATATATATTATTATTATTATTATATATATATTATATTGTTTATATATATATATATATATATTATATTATATAATATATATATAATATATATACTATATATATATATCTTATGTTTGTTGGTTATAATCCAAACTATAGTTATATCTCCCTAATCAACCATCTTCCAAGATGATCTCCTCCAAATTGTCGATTTCTACCAAGCTTTTTTTCCCCCAGTCACGGGAAATTTGAAAAAAGCTGGCTTGGACACCCATTTATACTATGGTTACCCTCTGGGAAACTAAGATAGCTATTGAAAATGGTGATTTATAGTGGATTTACCCATTAAACATGGTGATTTTCCATAGTTATGTTCGTTTACCAGAGGGTATCCCTACGAATTATATATGTCAACCATAATAAACCATACCCAGATTAGCTCACCATGGTGCTGGAATATGCACACCTACATAAATACCCCAAAAATCACCCAAATTTATGTAAATATTCCAGCACCATGGAGCATCTGGGATAGTTATTGGAATGAACTAAAGCAACAAACAGCTATCCAACTGGGGCCCCTTGGGAATCTCCGCCCTCCTTGCCTCCGGCACGGCTGGCATGTCGTGGCCATACTTCACAGCACAATGGGCCATGGCAGTGGCTGCGAAGCGAAGCTGTGCTGTTCGTTTCAAGCTGAGCCAAATTGGCGGTGGAGACGCGTCAACCACTATTAGGGTTTAAATCATGAGTCGCGATCATCATGAACAGAATATGATCAGAATATGAAGAACAGTTTTCGAAACCACCAATAGTTTTCGAAACCACCAACTAGATCACAAATGAAACAGCTCCGAAACTCAAGGATGACTTGCAAGCATAGGGATATGGAGACCTCTTTTCATCCCCGTGGCTCAAAACATGATTTGCCAAGCAAAATCTATCTCCCGTCGTTCCATGGTACATGGTATACGGAGTATGTTCATCCCACCATTAATACATTCACCCCTACTAATGTGGGGATGACCATCCCCTTTTATGGGATCATAAACACGTTTTTTTTGCAATGACACGTATGGTGAACCATGATGAACAAAATAGCTAATTGTGATTAGACATACTAGAAAAGGTCAGTCAGTTTTTGGTAGGATAGTCATGATTATTCTCCCTTTGTGCTAACAAAACGCATACCTGGACTCTCCAAAAACAAACATACCTAGACCCTCCAAATACCCCAACAAAATATCAAAAACAAGGTACAAGTACTACGGAGGGTCTAGGTATCCCAAATCCCCTGGTAGGACACCTCCAGTCGGTTGGTGCGTGGTAGCAACACATCCTCGGTGAATTTGAGGCTACCCTCAGCTATTTTAATGGAGATATTTGTGGTCATAAAGATTTGGTCATGGCCGATCTATATATATATTATATATAGTATATCATAGCTATCTCAAATTGCCACGGAGCAGTACATTTGAAATCCGTGGAACAGTCACAACATGGCACTCCAAAAAGCGATCTGGCAGATGAGTTTTCCCTTGGAAAGCACCAGTCGGGTGTGTCCGACAATGGGGTATACCATGGCATAACCTCTGGTAAACTAACATAGCTATTGAAAATTGCCATTTATAGTGGATTTACCCATAACAAATGGTGATTTTCCAGTTCTTTACGTTAGTTTACCAGAGGGTACCCCCAAAATAGTGCTGTGACAAAATCGGAAAACAAAAAATGGTGCTAGCTTCCTGGATTAGTTATTCTTTTTCCTTCTAATTTTTCAGGTCTGAAGCCATTTGGGTTGCTTCATGATTTCAATGGGAATTTCAGGATCCTAAAAATCCTAAAATAAAGGTACTGTACCATATAAGGCTATATTTTGTGGGGATATTCCCTGAAATTTAGGCCTTACATAGGCCTTATGTATGGTAGGTACCTCTAGTTTAGGATCCTGAAATTCCCATTGATTATTAGGTTTCAAAGGTGTAAACCTCCCCGGTGGCAAAAAGGGAACTTGGGACCCATCGAAAAAAACTTGTCGTGGACTTCAAACTTGACATGGCTATGGTTCAAACCTCAAACACTGCCAAGACTTCAAGAGACCCACAATTATGGCCCAACTAACAGCTCTACTTTTATGGGACTACAACTCCTATAACTGAGATTAACTCTATCATGAAATAATCCCATAACAAATACCCTCTGGTAAACGTTTACATAACTGTGGAAAATCACCATTTTCAATGGATAAATCCACTATTTCTATGGCCATGTTCAAGTTCGCGAACTGTAACAAATTACCAGACGGTAACTGTTAGTTGGGCCATCACTGCAGAGCATCCTGGTCATCCATTCTGATCCCTATAAAAATTGCATCGATGGGAAACTCACCTCCGGAAGTCATCTGGGTACTCGACTCAACTTCTAGGATTATGTAGGAGTATTGGCTACATGACCTGCATGATCCTACATCATCCTTGATATTCAAATGCAGGATTTAAATCTCTACTTTTCGCGCCCATTTTTGCTATTCATCGAAGATCATCGAAGATCTCTGCGGGGTCAAAACCATCCGCCACTGGGAATCCTTCGAATGGATGGCCATAATCCCCAACTCAGTCGATCCAATCCAATCCATCCCTGGAAAAACACGATTGGTATCCCATATGATATACCCGTGATATATACATAAATATATATATATATATATATCCATATCCATCATTTTTGTGGGTGAAATCATGCTAAATAAGCCAATCTTCAATGATTTTCATCTCACTTAAGACATGGATATGATTGGTGAGTTCCAATCTTTCGTCAAATGGATATACCCTCTGGTAACTACCATAGCTGTTGAAAATCACCAGTTTTAATAGGTAAACCATCTATAAATGGGCCATTTTCCATGGCTATGTTAAATAACCGGAGGGTAGGTCAAAATTGGGTACCCCAAAATTGGTTCAAACTGTGGTCCCCAAGGTCCTTAAGTCTGACCCATAGCCAATTCACTATTTCTCATGGTTAATTATTAATCTAACTAATCTTCAATGGTTAATCTAATGTATAGATTAATGTAACATATTGAACATTAGTATACATCTTCAATGGTTAATCTAACATTGGTATTAGGGTTCTTCTAACTCACGAATGTATACTAAGTATACTAGTGCTGGGTTTAGTTCCAATCTTTCATGCTTAAATCAGGTGAAATTCATCTACCTTTTGGTCAATGGCCATTTCAGGATCCTAGATTGGAGGTACCATATATAAGGCCTATTTTTCAGGCCTAAATTTCAGGGAATATCCCCAGAAAATATGGCCTTATATGGTACTAACGTACCTCCATCAATTGGCTCCTGAAATTCCCATTGATTTGAGCACAGATCTCAGATCTTCCATCCGTGGGGCCCCGATTGCCCACCACCAAAAACGCTGAGATCGTCGCGCGATACACGGGGCTACCCGGAATGGTGTCATCCCTCAGCCGGATCATCACTGGGGAGAGATTGATGGCATATGACACTAATATACAATGTGTATATCTGGTTAGTGGTGATTTAGGGTTTAATGGGATTCAAAATATAAAATAGCTGGCTTTAGTGTTGTTTAATGGATTTTAATGGAATATAATGGTTTTTAATGGGATCAATGTATAGAGATATGTATATATATATATGTATAAATACATAAGTGAGTTAGAACCCCAGTTATATATACATATATATATATATATAAGTGAAATGGATTACTAGTTGGTGGTTTTAACCATATTGAAAAATATTAGTCAGTTGGGATTACTATTCCCATATGCAGTATTATGAACGCATATAAAATGTTTGAAACCACCAACCAGTGTATATATGTGTATAGAACAGTGACAAAATGTCACGCTCTTTTTGGGATTTAATTACTATCATTGTTGATATCTTTTGGGTTTACTATTTGTTACATGTACAGACATGAACCTTTTCGTTCATGACAAAAAATGGATGGCCAAGTCATTGGTGTAAGGATTTTTCACCCTGGATGAAGATATGTCATCCATGATGGGAATATATTGATATCATTAATATCATTGATATCATTGATATCATTGTCATGATGGTATTATATATATATATATTGATGATGGTGATTCATTGTCATTGAGATCATTGTCATGATAGGTGAATCTCAAGCCCATTTTCTGGAGTCAACATGAATTAAACTATGTTTTCAGTTGATGTGTTTGTGCTTGCCCAATCCATCATTCCTCAATGGTGAGGCTGGTCACAGCCTCTAAGCAAACGGTGACTTGCTATGACTTACTCCGCGAGGAACTCAAAAGATGCGGATGGAAGGACCTACTTGTTTCCACTTTGACTAGTGAATTCAAGGTTCATGGCTACCCTGCCAATACAAATCTGGATAGTACCCCTTGAGAATCAAACATTGCAATGGACAACTCCCGTTCATAGATGACGTTCCAAATGCCCAGCTATGGATATCCAGTAAGGAATTTCCCAATGCTATTGTTGATTACCAGAGGGTATATTCCTCCATAGTCTTACTTGTGCTAAACGTAGGGAATGAGGGAATGATCAACAATAACTATCAACAATCATCGCATTCCCCCATTCCCATCCATTCCCTACTAAGCACCAGTAAGTAGTAGTGTTCAAAACCCTTTTTGTTGTCCCTTCGCTGCGGTCGCGGGGTAAAAAACCGACCGGTGGTGCGCACGGTTCAGCAGGGGATTCGGGATTCCCCTAGTGGATTGTGATAAGTATATATATATATGTATATATATATAATAAATATTATTGTGATCTATATATATATATATATATATTTAAATCAATATTTATATTTATATATATATAAACATTGTGATATTACCCTGGAACGAGGTGTAGGTCGCAATAAACCACCAAACTCCGTTCCGCCGTGCCGGCGAAATGGACCCCAGCTCTGGCATCTCACTGGGCGCCCCACAGACCCGGTAAGATCTCAAAGACCAAGTGCTGCTGCCCTGCAACAAAAGCCCCATATAATAATCCCAGATTTCTCCTTTTTCCCACATTTTTTTTAGTAGCTCAGAAAAAAAAATATTTATTCTATTTTTTAATTTTGCCATTTATACTATAAATTTGGTCGGTGACTTACGTGAGATATATGGGAATATTAACATTATCTATGGCTATGGGGGATATGACCCACATAATATATGCATGTTAGTTATATATTGGGAAAACCATATATTGGGAAAAACATATTGGGAAAATATCTATAATACTATATGTATATATATATATATACTGTTACTTAATATTCCCATATAGAATGTTACTTACTATTCCCTATAACATTATCTATTGGGAATATTAACTAACATTATCTACATCTATGGGGGATATGATGTTATGGATATGGGTCAAAAAGCCTGTGCCCCTTCTGCTCACCCCAGAATAGCTGAGAAATGGATGTTCATCCCTCCAAAATGTAGTACAGGATAGTAATTGATCCCCATACATCTAGGAAGGGCAATGAATTCTGGATACATTTCATCATAGTTCACCTGCAATTTTTTTAAAGTTATTTGGGGGTCCAGTTAATCCAATCTCCCATCATCTCCAGTCGGGAAATGCCGGAGCCATGGAGGTTTCGCTGGGAAAAACATCTATTCTACAAAGTGGGGCCCCCTAGATAGCTAAGTTGGTTTATAACTCCAATAACTATGGTTTATGGTACGCAAAGAACTATAGTTATTGGGGCTTATAAACCAACTTATAACTAGGGGGCCCCACATTGTAACCCAGGGGATTTTCTACGACGTGTGACTGATTGTTGCCGGTGTGCGAAAAGTGAAACAGCTACTTTGGCAAAGGACATGGTTGAGCCATTCATCTAAAATGTCGAACAACTATGGATTAAATGGCGGATACCACAATTCCCAAATAATCCATGGTATTCCCAAATAAGCCATGGTATTTAACCATGATATCTATTTAAGCCATGGTATGGCGGATTATATGGCGGCTTAAATAGATATCATGGTTAAACAGACTCCTGGTAGGAAAAGGCGGCATCCAACCCACACCACCTGTGGCCGTGGCATAGTGTGCCAGATCGCCGGTCCTCGACGAGTTCAGTGAGGAAAGATGGGGATAGCCCTGGAACGATTTATATAACCCATCAAACATGGTTCAATGGTGATTTACTGATGACTTAATAGTAGGTAAATGATAATTTACATAGGTATACCAAACTGATTCCTCAATTTTCTTCAAACAGATAGCTGGTTGGTGGTTTCAACCCCTCTGAAAAATATGAAAGTCAGTTGGGATGATTCTTCCCGATATATGGAAAAATGAAATTCATGTTCCAAACCACCAACCAGTATATAAAATGGAACTCAGAAACATGGGGATTTACTGCGACTTTCATATCTATCCAATAAAATCCAATATACATTTGGAAACATATGGGGATATAATAGGGATGCAATGGGGATGTCATGGGATATAATGAGATACAAAGGGGATATAATGGGATATAGTAACCACCAAACGATGCCGAAAAACAATTCATTTGTTATGACCAATCACTATACGTTTTTTTTCTAGGCAACTCATCTAACTAAATGGGCCATGGCTTAGCTGTTAGGTTTTGCGAAGGGTACAATGGGATAATGGGATATGGAAAAACAAACAGGAGATAGAACCAACCAATATCGAACTGATGCGGATTTAATAAAATTCCATGAGAATACTATATGCACCACACATATAATGGAATCTATCACCAACAAATAAGATACTTGGGTCTATAGTCTGTCCAAAAATGGTGGGTTAACATGGATTAATCATATAAGTATGGGAGAAGTTAACCATCAAAAAAAAAGAAAACTAGCGAAGGGAACACCTGTTGATCCGAAATGGGTACCGAACATGTTCATCAATCATTTCGGTATGGGACACGCGGTGGGCAAAACCATTAGATTTGGGGGGCATCGCTTATCCATAGTTTTCAATGATATGAGGTAAACTAAGTGCCTACAAAGTGGGTCCCCCTACATGAACAACTTGCTGTACAAATAGGCTTACGGGGGTTTCTGATGGCATATCTGTAAATTGAATCAATTCGATGGCTTACCAACCAACTTACACCTCCGGGAGGGCACTGCATTTTCTTTTAACACATTGACAGTTATATTAAGGGCTTCAGTTTTCTCAATTGCAAATTTCGCTGACTTCGGGAGACTGACATGAGGACACTCAGATGCTGCCTGCAACGTGTCCAAGAAGCTCGTCATACCCCAGCATTGATTTCCAGGACACATGTGGATGAAACTCTAGTGAAACCACCCCAGGGAAGGTACTCCTATGGTTGCAGCATAAGGAATCACACGGAATAACTAGACATCAAAACTGGTTTGCATGTGTGACAAAGAAACATCATTCCAGAGTCGTTCTTGTTAACCTCAGGTCTTTTTTTTTCAGAACATGCTGAAGAGCAACCATTGGTTGCCTTTCTGACCTTGTGTTGGTCCGACAAAGGTTTTATATTGGGCTAGAGGATGTTTTTGCAAAGTATGTCTATGTATTCATTGTTCACCAGAAGCCAAGAATCCACTTAGTGGCATACACAATATTATTCCATGAAATGTAAAATGGCTCATGGCAAATATTATTCGATCACCAAAAACATAGTACATAGCCCCCCCAAAAAAACTATTAAATCGACCATCTCATAACGAGTTGGTTATAAATCCCATGAGTACCCAATTTAGTTGAATTCCACTAATGTCCCATTAATATCCTATTGATATCCCATCTGAAGATTTTCATGAATCCTATAAATCCATTGAATCCCCATTAAATCCCCATCTAAATCCCATTAAAGTACCCATGAAATCCCATTAAACCACCATTAAATCCCATTAAATCACCATAAATCCAGGGAGTTCATCAATAAATCACAATTAAATCCCATTAAATCACCATGAATCGTTGCGTATTTTTGATGCGGTCACTGAGGCACCAAACACAAAGGCAATGGCAACAGGTCCACCAGGATTGCCACGCTCCGGCGTTTCATCCTCGAATTCAGCCAGGATAAAAATAGCTTTCGTTGACGATACGGAGACATTGGGCTTTCCTAAAAACCTTGCCTGGTGATATGTATATATATATGTATATGTATATATATATAAATAAATATCTATATATGTATATACATATATATGTATATGTAAATATAACAACTATTGCTTTAACATGTACATATTGAATATATAAGCTATGGCTTCGCAAACGAAATCTAATATAACATATATGAACCGGGCCTTCCATCCCAGTGGTCGTGATGGATGTAACCCATATGAGCAGTGGCTGCTAAACCCCGGTTGCGAAGTATCATTGGAGATAAGAAGAATTACATCTAATTACCGTTAATGACCAATAAAAGAATGGGGAAGTATATATTACATCTAATTACCGTTAATTACCCCCCAAAAAAGGAAAGAATCGGATTATCATAATCCATGAATTGGGAAGCCTTATGAACCACACAATATAAAGGGAGGACTGAGGGTTGGCCCATCCCCCAACTCATCCGCAGAATTGTTGCCAATAACTCCCAAATCACGAAAAATCGAAGATACCCTGCAAAAACTCACTGAAAGGTACATATGTAGACGTAGATATACATACATGTGTTTACATATGTATATATGTATATGTACATATATATATATACTGGTTGGTGGTTTAGACCATCTTGAAAAATATGAAAGCCAATGGGAAGGATGACATCCCATATATGAAATGGAAAATAAAAGTCATGTTTGAAACCACCAACCGTTGTATACAGTATATATATAATAATTATATAATATATACATATTGCACATGTATATTCTATACGTATATCTTCCCATTGATGAGAGGCAAGACATTGGTTGAAGCTTCCCGTCTTGGTATTTCTCGTCCAGGGACCGGCATCACTGTCGTGAGTCCAAGGTATGCTTGGGGCATGGCATTCCTGGCAGAGCCATCCTATCTGTTGGAGTTCTGTTGTAAAAAAAACAAAAACAGATGGGACACTGAAAAACTTTGGCAAAGTCATCGACTTCACTATTTTTGGTTGATTTTCACTTTTTCTCCTATTTTTGTTGTGGAATATAGATGCGTACTGACTGAAACAAACATATTTTGATCGTGATAGTCATTATTATTGACCACCTGCTGTTATAGTAATTATTTGGATGGCAAACATGATGACAATTGTCGTTTTCAACATACAGATACCTGTGGTGTAAAGACCATCGATGTTATTGCAGGAAATGAACATTGACGATGATTAGAAACTACCGTTTTAGATTGTCTGTGATTTACACTTATAGTTATAACATGTTATAAATTGTATTAAAACTCCTGAAATTGGTTGGCTATATATATATATATGTATACTTATATATACATATGTATACTTATATATACATATATATATACATATACTTATATATATATATCACAGTCACTATCACTTAAATGAGGTTGCTTGAGCTAGTTTTCTCTGTCATATCCTGCTCCTCGTATTCAAAGCTCAGTAATTACATTTTACTCACCCAGAACAGTTTTGAACAAATGGGCAGATTAAAGCCTACCGATATTGCATTATACACATATTCATATATCATCTTATACCTATATACGAGTATATAACAATATAATATATTATAATACAATATAGTACAATAAATTACAATATAACAAAATAGAATACAATATAATACAATATATAACAATAACGCTAATAGCAACGATAAACATATATAATATGTCCATGAAAACAAAAAACACAGTGGTAAAGTCCCACTCAAACCAGCCAGCATCACGGGCGCTTCACTGTGATCTGCCCGGCCTGACGAGAACGCCCCACTTGGAAGGCTGAAACATGGCGAAACTTGCTGCTATATCATGGGAACATCATCGATACATGGGGATATGTATATATTTAATATAAATATAGATATAGAACTATATATATATTATATTAGTATATATATATATATTATACTCATATATATATATATATTATATTCATATATATATTATTCATATATATATATATATGAATATACAGTGAGGATATTATACGGCAACACCCCAGAAAGATGTCGAAAAGTGTGCCACCAGGATGGTGACATTTCAAGCGCTCGAATGAAGTGTTTCAAGCGCAACACTGCCTGGCAACTTGCACAGTACCTTCATGTTGAAACAGGTTTGTCTGAAGATAGAGTACCCCTAAAATCCAATGCTTAATCATCATTCACCCATTATCAATCATCATTCATCATTCATCGTTCATCATTCATTCATTCATTCATTCATTCCTTCATTCATTCATTCATTCAATCAATTCATTCAATTCATTCAATTCATTCAATTCATTCATTCATCATCATTAAACATCATTGAACATCATTAAACATCATGAATCCTCATTGTCCCTATTCATTTTGCCCTTCTTGGGTGTCAAAAACCTCCGTTCTTCGCAACGCATCGCGACTCGCGACCTGTCCCACATAGCTCTGGTAGTCCGTATCCGCGAGCCCGCATTCGCTGCACCTGGGTCCACGGACTGGCGATGGTAATAACGATGGTTTATGGTAGATATATAAGGAGCTAGTATTCATGGGCTGAAACTAAACCAACATTCACATCACTGGGGGGGATATAACTATATATATATACACGGTATATAGATAAAGTATTCCCATATTTCCCATAGATTTTCCATAGATTCCCCATGTTGATGGGGTTATTTCAACCAACATTCACATCACGGAAATGAGGGCACCATCCATCGTATCGATGGTGGATGTTCAAAGAGCCGGCAGCTGGGTACCAGAAGGTATCGCTACAAGGTGGTGCCCCAGTTCGTTAGCTAACTTGGTGCCAATAAGTCCAATAACTGTTGGGTTGATTAGGAGGTTATATCTATAGTATTCATGGGGATTATAAACCAACTTATAGAAGGTATCGCTTCGCTATCTTCCAAAACTCAGTCTTGATCTATGACCAAATCCATGAAGGTCCTGATCTATGTCCATATGATTCGCGCTGTTTTCATCGAATCGAATCCCACTCGTCTTTCGTCAAAGGGGTCACCTTCCACACCTGTGCCATCCTGGAGAGATATCTGGGGTCTGGACCAGCTGGAATGACATCATATCAAGCCAGTTAAGACCCAGACTAGAGGCAAATCCCTGCCTGTTTTCCTACGTCTCACTCATATTCTCACTCATATTTCAGGATACTGTTTTTTTTTTTTAATGTTGTCAAAAGACTCCAAGCACATCTCAAACAAAAGAAACATGTGAACACATGTGACCTCTCATAAATGATGAGAAATATCAAGAAAACTGAACTATTCTGAATTTCACAAAAAAAAACAGCTCCATAAATATCCAATTTCCATAGAGTTTTCCTCCAGCCCGTCCCCTTTTCTGTCATGGCCACGGCGTTGCGAAAAATCTCCAGGTGGCCCCGACCAGCAGACGATATAGCCACGTCCCTCCGGCGATTCCGCGCCATCCTGGACCTGGAGGATTGATAAAAACCATCTAGATGACAATCCTATGGCTATGGTTATCTATCTATCTACCTATCTACCTATCTATCAATCAATCAATCTATCAATCAATCAATCTATCAATCTATCTATCTATCTATCAATCAATCAATCTATCTATCTATCTAAAGGTTTATATATATAAGTTAAATCTGTACAGTTACATATATATATATATATAGTTAAATGACTATGGCTACTTTTTATGCTATATTCATATGATGGTATCTAATTAGATTAGCTAGATAAATGATGTTGATTTCAGGCAACATATTGACCGGAATTGTCATGGTTTGATCTGCGAATATTGGGCTTTTAAGTCTGTTTGACATCAAAGACCGGTTGCTCAAAAGGTATATGGTATCCCAACAGGAAGGGCCCCTTTTCGTTGGCAGGTTTCTGTTGCTTCGTTCCATGGTACTTAGAGGATCATCCAGCTGGAAAATCCTCCAAAAAATGAATGATCTGATGGCTGGGGGTACCCCCATGACGAAACGGAAACCTCCACTTGTTGGTGCTTGAATCGTTTATCCCATATATATATATACACATAAGCGAGTTAGAACCCCAGTTGTATATATATATATATAAGTGAAATGGATTGCCAACCAGCAACGACTGGGATGACTCTCCAAGTACCAACATCCCGGGGGGGTTTTGGGCCCTGGTCTTGAGCAGTTCACACGCCAGTCACAGGTGAGATCTCACCATATCTCAACCGGTCATCGCTATTTTCTGGTTGGTGGTATACCTACCCCTCTGAAAAATATGAGTTCGCCAGTTGGGATTATGAATTTCCCAAGAGTATAAATAGAGATATGGTTACACCTTTTAGCCTTTTAGATCTCAATCATCTCAACCATCTCAACTATCTCAACCATAAATCATCGCTATTTTTGCTGGCTGATTTTGATGACCAAAATGGTGATGTAACCAACAAAAACTTATGGGATTTAAAGGAATTTATTTTTTTTTGATTTATGGGAACATAACAAAATAATGCGTACACAGTGGGGGCCGCATAGTCAGCTAAATTGATTTAGTTCACCAAAAAAGAATAACTGTTGGCTTTGTTTTTGGGATATATCGAGCTAATTAGATGGTGAAACATACACCAACAAACAGTTATAAGTTGGTTTATAGTAGATATATCCCATTACATTATCATAAACCCTAGTTATTGTAGTGATAAACCAACACATATATATCTTGGAGGCCCCACTTTGTGGGTATATTCTTCATAGCTCATTGTGGTTGGGTTGCCGTCTTGGAACGAGGCCTCAAATATCCTGGGTTTCAACGCGCCCATGATGGTCACAGCAAGCTCCATTTTTATTATATAGGTCTTTGAATTGTCATGATTGATGACACGAGTAAACATTATTAAACATGCATTTTGCTTCTCTGGTTCTATCAAATCATATCCCAATGCCAGATAACATTGATGTTCCATGATATTCCCGTTCGAGTTCCATTCATATCCCATTAATCCCTATAAATCCATCAATCACCAATAAATATCTATATAGTTCATCCCTGTTCCCCTCCGTTCATTATTCAAAAAACCGCGTTGTTGACGCATGAACGACGCGTGAAGTCGCGCGCCTTGATGTTGCGAAAGGTCTCTTTGGAGGTTTGTGACCACCTTGGATCCCCATCGAGGTCTGATGGCTGGATTGATGGCTGGATTAATAAACCCCGTTTACGGCTGTTGAATTGGGAACATACCCCAAAAAAGTATCTGGTTGGTGGTATACCTACCCCTCTGAAAAATGATGGAGTTCGTCAGTTGGGATGATGACATTCCCAATATATGTAAAGTCATAAGATTCATGTTCCAAAGCACCAAAAAAGTATCAGTGATCATGACGAAATGACGGGGGAATAGTCCCCTCATCCCACGGCAAAATGGGTGAGTTCACCCCAGTGATTTACCTGGGATAATCCACTGGGGTGAACTAAGCCACTAATACGTTACAGGGGCCCCCGAGCTCGCGTTCTAAGTTGCCTTACCAAGTGGCTGAATTAACTATGGTTTATGATAGATATAACGAACTAGTATTCATGGGCTGAAACTAAACCAACATTCGCATCACGTTTGGGAGCTCCATCCTGGAGAATCATGTAGGCCTTTGAGTACCCGGTACCGGTACCCCATAATTTTTTATGCCCTATATGGATGTGGATCTTCACCGCTAGTCATGTGGTAATTTCAAGGGTTTTGATAGGTATACTGGGTTATATAATGTTATAATAGGTTATATATTAGGTATATAGCGAGGATTGACTTTTGCTGGATTACACCAGCATTTTTTTTTATACCTGCTAATCACCAGTGAGGATACACCAGTAAAAGAACTAAACTAATCATAGTTGCTGGATTGCATTCCCAATTCAAATAATCAGGTAGTATCAACATGGGGTGTAACTTGAACGTTGCATCTTTAAGCCAGAAAACCTAGTGGTTGTCAATGACACGGGAATCATTTGAGCATTTGAGTAGCTTAGCAGATCCTCACATTTTGGGAAGACGCCTTCTGGAAGGACCCTGCAGTGCCAATAAAGCAGCTGGAAATCGCCAAGCTATTCATAGGCATGATATGTATGGAAAATCATCTGGTAAAAGGCAGATTTTTCAGCTATATTTGATGACACCGGATTACCATTACCCTCCGGTGTCATCAAACATGGCAACGAAAAATCCATCAAGTATAGATGATTTTCCCATTAACAGCTCCATTTATAGAGGATTTTCATGGGTCTTCCACTACCACATTAGATTCCCAGAGGTTTTTTGCCAGAAACTAAAACATTATCTGGTTGGTGGTTTCAACCCCTCTGAAAAATATGAAAGTCAGTTGGGAGTATTATTCCCAATATATGGAAAAACAAATTAATGTTCCAAAACCACCAAACCGCTAAAACATTATACAATCATTAACCAGGTTTTGGCACAAGGTTGTGCCCCCCCAGTTATAAGTTGGTTTATAATCCCCATTAACTATAGATACAACCTCCATAAACCCTAGTTATTGGACTTATAAACCAACTTAGCTAACTATGGGGCGCCACCTTGCAGTTCCCAAAGTGACCTGACCAGTTCAACTGGTCTCATCCCTTTCGTTCTCCGTGCGTTCTGAAACCATGCCGTCTTTCGAAAAAAATCTACTGGGACGACCGGGAAAGTGACAGGGGAATTCTATTTTTATGGTGGTTTTCAGTTTTTCATAGGAAAACCATAGGAAAAACCATAGGAAAATTGTGATTTAATGAGGGGTTTTACCCTCTGGTAAACTAACAGTTTACTATGACAAAATCACCATTTTTAATGGGAAAACTCAGTATCAATGGCCATGTTCAACAGATATCTGGAAAATTACCAGAGCGTAAATCCTATGCCTTTGCCTTACGAGTGGAATACATTCTGATTAATTACCCTGTTTGTATGCCAATTGACTGAGAGTCTGTACTTGAAAATAAGGTTCCCCATTCCATCGCATCATTTAATACATCGTTTTCTTCATTAACATTTTTTTTGGGGGGCATCCACCATTTTCATACAAACCCATGCGCCGAGAGCTACTTAGCTACCAAGAATCATGCCAGGAAGCAGGTTCCTCTGAAATGTACGTAATCCATGTAAATCACAGTTGAACATGAACAGTGACTACTAACTCGAGTTCATGGAGCCGGAGATTTCTCTACTTTGGGACATCGACAGAGATCAACAAATTTGGTGAACAATAACCCATATGCTCCATGGTGCTGGAATATTTACCAACATCTGCCCCAAAAATCACCCAGTTTTGTAGGTAAATATACCATACATGAATATACATGGAGCATATGGGATAACCTATCAGATCAGATTCCGGCCCCTTTTAAAGCCTTCTATTTTTCAAGTGTCGAAGCTGCGGCCATCATCCCCGACCCCGTCATATCAGCTCCGGGTCCCCAGGCGTGACACTGGGAATGTTGGGAATGGCCGGAAATTCGGCGGCAGCGAAGCGCACGGGGATCAAGATTTTCCAACCTCGGTTTTGCGACACTGGCACTGGGAACCCATCACTGCGAGGATGAAGCCTATTCTCATAGTATATCAGCATCATTCAACAGCCAAAAAAAGAGCCGAAAAGTGTCAAACCAGGATGGTATAATATGTTATATCCCAGATGCTTGGTGCTGGTAAATAAAAACCTACAAAACTGGGTCATTTTGGGGGCAAATGCTGGTTTTTATATTCCAGCACCATGGAGCATATGGGTCTTGGGGGTTGCCGGAGTTACTGGTTTCAAAGGATCGTCCGTGAAACGCATAGCTATTTTTGGTGACGTTGATCGGAAGTCCCCGACTACTTATCATATATCATTATATAACATGGCGGAAAAGATCGGGAAACAATAGGGTGACCGAACTTTAACCAGTTCAGTCACCATTTCTGGGATGATCTCCCAAGAATTCATCTTTTTTGCATCTCCTTCAACCCTTCAACTTGCCGGATGATTCCAGCAAAGTCATTCCGACCGAACCGGTCTTCGAGAAACATCAACGGTGAGAACCCTTGGTAATCCAATCCCCCTAGGAACCACATATTTGGGACCACTTGGCGTTTGATTTTAGGGGGATAGGATTACACAGGGGAACATAACTCAACATCGTAAAATCTGCAGCAGATGCAAAAAGAGAAACTATCATAAACTATCTGCAAAACTCGTCAATGACATTCTATACCCATATGCTCCATGTATGGAATATTGACCTACATTTACCCCATTTTTATGGCCCAGTTTTGTAGGCAAATATTCCAGCACCATGGAGCATATGGGATATAAAGGTTTTGTTTTGGATACGTTCTTTTCGGAGACACCTGATCCTTTAATCATCTGCACAGCTTCTCAGGATCCTGCAACAAGATGGTTTCTCAAAATCAAAGACGGCTATGGGTCAAAGACGGGTCGCCGAACATCAAAAAAATATTCCCCGTGGACATTTTACTATGGGTGTATATATATATATATCTATATATCCAAATAATGTGGCTTATCAATGCTTTTCATAGTCTCCATTGAACCAGGTAGATATAATCCCCTATAACAACCTATGAACAATCTGGGTCAATGATCATATTTCACTAACCACCTGCGGGCAATTATGGGGACGCTTCCTCATTCACCATGATTCCAGGGGTCACGACTTGGGGTCACAACATCATTTGCGATGAACTGGTTTAGATTCCATAGATCCCCATAATGACTATATTCCAACCATTGTACTCAAGATAAAAAGTATATCTGGTTGGTGGTTTCAACCCCTCTAAAAAATATGAGTATGATTATTCCCAATATATGGAAACATAAATTTCATGTTCCAAACCACCAACCAGTAGACGTATATTCTTATAATTTCCCATGTGTAGTCCTGTTATATTGGCAGTCCAACTATTTACCAGTAAAATATAAACCGTGGACCGGACAGGAAGTGGCATCATCATCGCAGGAGACAAAGACCTGGCAGTTCAACTGGTTGAATCGGCATAAAAGTGATCAAAAGCATGGCTCAAAATCCCCCTATTTTTCATGGTGAAAAACCATGTTAAACCCATTAAAGCACAATGTTTCATGGTAACACGATGTTTCATGGTAAAACCACCATTAAACATCACCATGTTTCATGCTTAACGCCAACTCCACATGTTTCATGGTTGAATCCAGTTCTACGTCGCCTCATGGACCGTGTTGAACATCTCGGCACGCTTCACTGCCTCGCTGGGTGAACCGTTCCGTTCCGGAGAGCTGGCTGTGTGAACAGTTCACCAAACAAGAAGTGTTGGGTTGATTCGGGGTATATATATATATGTATATATATATATATGTATATATATATATGTATATATATATATATACATACACATACACATGTATACAATGTGTTAGATATGGGTCAAATTCACTAACGTTATCTATTGATATCTACAGTCAGTGCCAGAATTATAGAACGGAGCGAAGAGGACAAAAGTACGGTAAAATACCGTACCTTTGTCCTC
>Ga0126342_10003974_pt1 | contig 24877 bp, 15 predicted proteins | sample Cyp1metagenome_FD_92528 | JGI IMG/M metagenome (GOLD analysis project Ga0126342, IMG submission 92528) | Coral microbial communities from Lord Howe Island, Old Settlement Bay, Australia - Cyphastrea 1 metagenome | ecosystem: Host-associated > Invertebrates > Cnidaria > Coral ...
AATGGTTCAAGAGTTATTCATGACTTTTTTGTGTAGGTTTCCCAGTGAAATAGTTCATGGTTAATTAAAAACTTGACAACAATAGTTAAAAAAGAGGCGGCCACAACAGTCCCCTCCCTATTTATATTAAAGATGTATTACGGTTATTAAACCATAGACCTAATTACCATAGGTTAATGGAAAATCCATAGAAGTTACACACGTCCAATAAAACCCCGGTGACCCCGGTGACCTCGGTGATCTCTTTTCCGATCTCGGAAGCCTTATGAAAAATACCTTGCGTTGTAAAATATGTTACCCGGCCTGGTAAACGTTAACAAAAAACTATGGAAAATCACAATGCTATCAATGGGAAAATCCACTATAAATGGGCCATGTTCAATAGCTATGTTAAATTACCAGAGGGTACTTGATGGTTCTTCTCAGCAACTGAAGTACAACTCCAGGAAATTCATCGGGGTAAGGGGCAATGTGCAGGAAGAAAAACTGAGATCATTTGTGAACCAAAGTGGTATTTCTGAACCACCACCAAGTACGGATTTGAGGTGAACGACTGTAAAAAAAAATCCGAGGGATCAATATGGCAAAGTTCATAGTCCTAGTTGGTGCATCCCACGAATCGGAAGTGGATCTTTCAGCCATGGGGAGATCCTAGAAATCGTTGTGTCAAAAACCATGGGATGTTCACCACGATGTCTGGGATGCACCCCCAAGCGCCAAACATCTCCAAAAATGGTGTTACAATCACCAGAAATCTCATGAATCCATAGCATTTCCTAATCTGGTACCCTCTGGGTAACATAGAAAAAACTATTGAACATGGCCATAGAAATAGTTGATTAATCGACTAAAGATTTTGATTTTCCATAGTTATGTTAGTTTACTAGAGGGTAGAACCAAAGCCAACCGCGTGGCCAAAAACTGCGTCAGGCAGGAGAGGCCAAGCCCCAAACCCTCGCAGAGGCTCCGAGTTGGCTGGTCTGTCTTGAAAGGGATATATCCTTCAAATATGGCCAGTTTAATAGTCAATGGATTGGTTTAAGGGCAAATTTACAGGAAAGCCTCATATTTCATGGGAAAATCTATGGTTTCCTGATGTTTCCTGTAGATTGTCCCTTAGAACAATCCATTTTCATAGGGGAAATGGTAATTTGAATCAGTGGATTGAGGGGTACCATATAGTTCAGATTTTGGTAACGTTTCGATACTGTGGATAGTTGCGAATTCCTGCGCCGGTTGGAAACTATGAGAGGTAACTAACTGACTAACTGTAAATAATGGGACTGGCTCACCTTGTATGTATCATAGAAAATAGCATATAAGTCCCATATAGTCCCATTAGATCCTAAAGTTTCTTGGTTAAATCGCCATTTTCCTATGGTTTGGCTATGGTCAACGGGGACCGCTTTTCATCCAACATTGTTTGGCGTGATGACTCCACAGGACCAGGGCCTCTCGTATGCAATCTCCTTGGCCATGCGTGAACAGTGCCCGAAGTGGAGGGCAGGGAGGCTGTTTCGCAACTGGGATTTGGGTAATGCAACAGTTTGCTATGGAAAATGAAGCGTGTATAATGGTTTACCTGTTCATGACATGTGATTGTTCATTGCATACGAGGCCTATATGCGAAATTACCACAGGATGTGTAATGTAATGTCGGTAATTAAAATTAATTAAAGCAACAAAAAACCATCCCCCAAATCACCATTTTATGATATTTTATGGTGGTACAGCCAAAAGACAAAGTCGTTCCTTGTTTAAAGAAATGACGAAAGCTTCGTTGTGTCGAAGCTTTCCCGGACGGAAGCCGTGCCTTTTTCCAAAACGCGGGGGCACCTTGGTGATCTCGGCGCAACCATGTTCCAATGTGTTCCAAATGGGTGGTTTATGGCATTGTTTTACCCACATCAATGACATTGCGACTACGTATGATTGATTGATTGATTGATTGATTGGGGGTTTGAATGACAACACCTTGGCATTGATTGGCCTCAAAGAGCGAAACATATATATATTTTGGCCTGAAATGTCATCCCCCATTCATTGTACAAACAGCCCACACAGTACCATGGTGTCTGGGTGGCGATTTCCTATCAGGGATGTCGGGATGTCATCGTTCCGGTGTCCGGAAGCTGTGTCGAGAGGTACCCTGAAGGCTGTTCAGTCTATGTTGGAGGATTAGATGGCGAGGATGAAATGTATCCAGAGCAGCAGCTTGGCTCCGCGAGCTTGACCGATGGCTGGTAACCACTGGAAACTCACTGCTGGAACAATTTGAAACGTTTGGTGATTAATTTTGAACAGGTACAAGAGGTTAAGGTTGACTTAAGGTTTATTTCACTTCTCATATAATCTCATTATCTTCTATTGGGTACTATCAGGTTGTGTTTATTTCCGTTTTTTCCATGGGAGAAGCACTTCAAATCTGGTCAGCTAAAAGGTCAACTCATTTCTGCTCCATTTGGTTGTGAAGATCGGGGATTCCAGATACACAAATCATGTAGAAAACTTTGGAAAAACACCATAGATTATAATAGATTTATTGATTTATCTATTTTTGGTATAGATTATAATTGATTTATCTATTGTTTTTGGTACTCTACGTTCAACATGTTCGGACAAAACCATGGCTTATATTCATGTATAGCAACATGGCTATATTAGGATCGAAACCTTGGTATAGCTGGATGTTCATCCTGGCAACTATGATAGGTTTTGACACATCCCCATATGTTTCATGATGTTTCTGTTCACGACTGGGTCTGCTCTTCACAATGCTGGCCTAATGAATTGATGAACATTTTAGCCCAAGGCTTCCATTGTGGCCCCGAGGTTATCACAGTTACCTTACTGAGGCTGTACGAGCACTTCAAGGAGTGCGGTGAGGCAAGGGCAGGGTACGGAGGGGTGCCTGGTGGTAGTTTCTTTCAAAGTGATGCACAGCGCAACATTTCAGCATGGGGAACTTAGTGATTTGACTCATTTAGTCGATTCCTTGTTTTTGGAATTCCAGCCCTTTCCAGTGCAGGCAGGTGTTGCGCACTTAGAATGACTCGATTCGTTTTACTTGCTCTACGTCTCTATCACATGTTTAATCTTTGTTTGATTTTGGTTGTATCGTTTACTTTTTTCAACAGGCACAAACTCAAATCCTTCCGGTAGAAATCCACACAACTTGTTGATCAAAACTTAAGTTTAGATGATTGGATGATGATCAAACATGACCATTTTCTTCGGTGTTTAAACGATTAACCATTCTTGACAGCCCATCACATCACGCCCATGTTTTGTTGCATATCATATCCCATATCATATCCCTGGAGTTTTTTTTTCGACATTTTACGGGTACCAGAAACCAGGTAAGATTGTTACCTGTCATGTAAGGTTGGTGGTTGGTTGTTGGTTATAGATCAATGGATTGGTTTTCTGGTTGGTGGTTTGGAAAGCTGTGAATGCCCAAGCCGCCTGTCAGCGGGTGCAGCTACTCGCTACTGAACGGGGGTAGGTTTGTCTCAACTCGGTTTGCTTTTCTAGGCCATGGATTTGGGGCTCCCGAACAAATTTGGTAATTGTGACACTGGAATGCGCATCAGTTTGGTGGGGAAGTTGATCCTGTTTGACCCGGCACATGATGCACACTTGTGTAAGGCTGAACATGATGGCTCACTTTTTCATGTCTCAGGGTTGCTGGATGGTACTGGAGAGATGTTTTCCTTTATGAATGTTACCTTCATGCGGCAGTTTCCTGTCCCATTGATTGGAATTGATGAGGGATCAGCTATCTTGCGGCACGATGCTCCTTCGTTTGCTTCCTTGTATGGTGTGATTGAGTTGTGCAGTGGTTTTGGAGGGATTTGCCAGGGCATGTCCACCTCGGGGTTTTTCCCGGTTGCGGCTGTTGATCAGAATGAACGGATGCTGAAACTGTATGATGTGCAGAATCAGACTGAGCTCATAGCAGGTGACGTTTGCAAACTCTCGACATTACTTCAGGTGTGGAAAGTTGCCAAGGGTGCAGGGGTTGTTGCTGCAGGATTCGCATGTCAGCCTTTTTCGAGACTGGGTGACCAATTGGGTGGATGTGATGCACGTGCAAAATGCCTCCCAGGGATCCTTGCAACCGCCTACTTTCTTCGTGCTCAAGTGGTAATTTTAGAATGTGTCCAGCCTGCTTCAGGTAATGCCTTCGTGGAATCAGAGATCAAGCGTTTCCTTGAGATTTCAGGTTTTTTGTGCTCGCAGTGTGACCTTCATTTGCAGGACATTTGGCCATGCCGACGCTCCCGGGCATGGTGGATTTTGTCTTCACCCCTGATTGGGAAAGTTCCTCTTGTCCCATGGCCACGAATGCGTACCATTTCCAAAGTTCGTCAGGTGATTTCAGGTATTCAGCCGTGGGACTTAGGTGATGAAAATGCTCTTGCCTTGAACCTGCGTGAACTGGAAGTGTTTGGTGCCCATGACGACTCATTTCAGAGGTTCCTCCTGAACTTTGAAACATGTGCACCCTGTGCATTGCACTCATGGGGATCACAGGTTGTTGGATGTGAATGTGGTTGTAGGCTCAGTGGCCTTTCTGACGCCAGGTTGGCCGATAAGGGCCTTTTTGGATGCCTCGTCAGGTCATGCCAGACCGAGTTTCATGCCAGTGTTCTCCGCCACCTTCATCCAAATGAAGTTATGGGATTGTGTGCATATGACCCTCTGATTGATTTCGGCAGTAACCCTAGGCTCACACTAGCGGCAGCAGGACAAATGGCAAGTCCTCTCCAAGCTGCGTGGGTGTTTGCTGCACTGGATGAGAGAATTCAGACTCTTCGCACCAACCAGATCCAATTTCATGCTGACGCTAGGATCCAAGCATACATGTCATGGATAATCATGCGTTGTCGTCAGGTCTGGCCTGCTACATGTGAGGTGATCACGGATTCAAACATGCTGTCTCTGGTTCAGTTTTGGGGTCAGGTTCCTCAGCCTTCATTGCATGAACTGATGCATCCGAGCCGATGGCCTGATCTCCTGCCGCATGAACTCAACATTGGCTCGATCCTCGATCTCATTATCCGTAGGACTCAGACAGAATGCATGCTGCCAAAGCCGATTGTCACTCCAGGTGACATTCCCATGACAGTGATTGATGAGGATGTGTTTGATGATCAACCAACACCTTGGCATGAAACTTGTCATTGTGAAGTCCCTGACTTGCCTGCTGTTTCTGCGAATGAATGCCTGGTAGTTTTCTTCCATGAATACTCCAATCCGATCAAGATCAGTGTGACCGAAGGCTGTACTATTCAAAACCTGTTGGAAGCACATGAACAATTGGTTGGAGGGTTGAAGGCTTGCTATGCTTGTGACCATGTAGGAAATTCGGTTCCATTTTCTCATGTTTTGCAATTGGGGCAAGTCATTTGTATTCGTTGTGAAGAAGGACCGACTGATGTTTCCACACCCAGTTTGCAGAGTGAGACTGAAGCTTGTGGTGCCTTTCCATTGGTTGAGCATGATGTTGCAATGCCGGCTATCACCCAGCCAAAACAGCCTGAGCATGTAGTTAGCCCTACGTTGCCTCATGGGGTGCTGGAGAAAGAAACACTGCCCGGAGATGTTGGTTTGTTTGGACCATGCGATGCAGGTGAATCACCAATGCCTGTTCAGCGCCTTGCTGACTGTGAATCATGGATTTCTGCTGCACCTTTGTTGTGTCTCCAATCAGATCAGCTGAAAAGCCTTCAGGTACCGGTAGTGACCAGCACCAAACATCTTTGGAGCTTGCGCCATCAGCTGCTCAATGCAGATGATCGTCTTGCTATCCTGAAGAATCAAAATGGGGTCTGGGCAGATGATGAATTTCGATTTCATATTGCTGCACTATTGCAATTGAGAAATGACCGAGCGTGTGCCTGTGCTGACTTTCAGTTTCACAAGTGTTTTATGCTGGACCCACTCTTGTTGTCTGGCTGGGCTTGCCATGGAACTCAATTATGCCAATTGTGGGGTGCCTCTCACCCTGAGATCCGAAGTGAGGGCCTCATGGTTTTGTCTGCTTGCATGGTTGATGGCCACTGGATTCCGGTTGTTTTGACACCGAATGGGAAAAGGTTGCAATTCACGACATGGGATGCCCCATCTCATTCGCATGATGTTTTGCTCAAAGTTGTTGATGCAATTGGGTCTGCCTTGGGCTTTGAAGGGGTCGATTGCTTGAGACACCAGAGAATCTTTTTCTCGTCTGACAAATGCGGAGCACTTGCGATGGCCTTCCTGCATCACTCAGTGCTGCATTCCATGCTTCCAACATGCAAAGAGGAGGTGGAAGTGATTCATGAAGGATTCCGAAATGCCTATTCCAGGACACTTGAAAGTTGCCAACTTGCGCGTAGACCATGGGTTTGGGGCTCAGGTGATGCTGAAGATCCGGGTTTTTCTAATGAACCAGGTACCTCTTCTGGTGAGGGATCGCAGCTGGTGCCAGTGTCTCATCAGACCAGTTTTTCTCATGTGTGCATGGACAAAGACCAGAGAATGGATTTGTTGCGAAACAAAGGGAAGCTTTGGGGAGATGATGAAATTCGTTTCCACTTGGTTCACTTGATTAATCACAAGTCCAATGTGTGCAATGTGCCGTTTGCCACAATCCCTGGGTTTGTCATGATTGACCCACTCATGCTCAGTGCCTGGGACACCATAGGGAAGGGTTTGTGTGAAGCCTGGTGCAAACGACATCCTGTTGTTCCTGACCAAGGCTTCCACATCGTGACGGTCTTGATGCACAGTGATCACTGGTTCCCGGTTTGGGGTGTGCCACATGGCAAGACTTTGGTGGTGCACACAATTGATGATGGTGTTGTTGAGCCCTCGGTGATTCAACCTATGTTGGATGTCTTTCGTGAGCAGTTTGGTTTCTTAGATGTGGTGCTTCATGTGTACCCACGTCTTTTGCCTGACCATGACATGTGTGGTGCAGCGGCCATTGCTTTCCTTGGCCATATTCTGGTTGGTGCTGATCTGCCTATGGATGTTGAGTCTTTGGGATACATGCACTCCAACATGAAGGCGAGCTTTGTACAAGCTCTCTTTGAAGGTGAATGCTGCATTTGTCCGGTTGCATGGGGGTCTGGTGGAAATGGAACACTTTTGAAATCCCTGGCCGATGAACTGGAAAAACATGGTGTGCCTGAGGATATGAGCAATCAAAGGGCCCAACAAGCCATCCGGGCCATCGGAAGTGATAAGGTTGTGCAAGCGATGAGCGCAAAAAATGTATGGCGGTCCTTGAAGATCTTGGGGAATCAAGCGAGGTTTCAGTTTCTCCTCCCGGAAGAGTTGGCAGCCCTGGTTTCGAAATCCAAAAGCATTCCTGTGGGTAAGAGAATGAAACAAGGTGTCCTGAAGGCCAAGCCGCCGCAGGTAGAAACTGTTGACCCCACCAAGTTGATGTTACCGGAAGGTACTTTTCAAGCATTGGGACGCCCTGTTCCGCAAATCCCGTTGAAACAACTTGGGCCTGTGTCCCATGGGATTGCTTTGGTTTCTGTGGAAGATGCACTGCCATATTTGAAAGCTGGGATGCCAGTTTCCAATGAGCCGCTTGCCATTGCCATTTTCCCGCCTGCCGGGGTTGTCATTGAAACCAGCCTGCCGCACACCAAAATGTTCATTCCCTGTGTTTGCATTGCCAACAATGAGCCATTGCTTACTGAAGCTGTGGTGGTCCAACTTGGGAAGGGATTTGTAGAAAAGAAGACGGTTTCCTCTGCAATTTCCTTGGATCAACTTGATGTCGTGACGATTAAGGTGATGGTTTACAAGGATGAGTTTCCCAACAGTTGGGATGAGTTTGTGACTGCACCCATCAAACAGCTGGTGAAGATCTTTCCCATTTTGGCGAGGTGTGACGTTGATGCTTGTGAATGTGGGGCCTGGCATAACACTGGTGATCTGCCCCTGAAAGACCCTTTGATGGATGTTTGGCGACGACAGTATTTGCAGAAAGGTTTCAAGCCGGTGCCAGCCTTGAAAGCTGATATCTTTTCAGTGTGCTTGAGGGTGCCGAGTGAAATCATGTTGACCATGCTGGCTCAAAGTGGCGCATCAGGAGCATACACTGAGCCACGTACTCCTGACGGAAAGGAGGTGCTTCCTGACTTTGTGGTGGTCTGGGCAGCCAAGATGTCTCAGAGCGAACTGTCTCATGTCATGCAAACCAATCCTGTTGTCACAGGGATGGCGCGCCTTGGAGAGCGCCGTGGGCTCCGGGTGCAAACAGAACATGCTCAGAAGGTCCATGATTTGCTCAGACCAGAAGCTGCGTTCCTTCCAAGTGGCCCTAAGAGTCTTTTTGTGGTGGGACCGTTTCCTTGGGGTTCAGATCGAAATGCCATCAACAAGGCCCTCCGTCAGGCCAGTTGGAATGTGAAAGCCTTGCAGCCGAACCAACCGATCCCAGGCCGTGGATCTATGTGGCTCATCCAGGCAGTTGACATGCCCCCCAGCACTATTTTCCATATGGCGCATGGTGAAGTAGTGGTGTCGAAGCATAAGCAATCTGATGTCCCAAAGCCTGCTGCTGTTTCTTCTGTTGGTTCGGTCAGTACCTTGTCGCTGTGCTCAGCAGGTGTTAGTGAGGTGCCAGGAGAAAATGACCCATGGTTGAATGCTGACCCTTGGGGTGCCTATGCGAAGGGCAAGTCAAATGTCATGTCCACACCGGCCAACGCTGGACTCCAACAGCTTGAAGAGAGGATCCAAACGGCTGTCCTTGCCAAGATGCCTTCCTGTATGGATGATGATGCTCCGGCCAGACTGGCCACATTGGAAACCCAGGTTCAACAGCTCATGCACAAGAATCAGGCCCTCGAAGGGCAATTCACAGAGTTCTCCCATCAAAGCACGAAGCAGTTTGCGGTTGTTCAGCAACAAATCCAACAGCAGAGCCAGACTTTCCATGGACAGCTGGAGAACCAAACGCAGAGTGTCCAGGCGATGTTCGAATCGCAGATGAGTCAGATTCGCAACTTACTTGCGAAGCGACCGCGTGATGACGACAGCATGGAATGACAGGACGGGGAGGGATCCACGACCTTGCTGCACGTTGGTGTCAGGGGCCTTTTGCTCTTGCCCCTCTGGTTTGCCTTTGCGTGGTTTTGGTGCCTTTGGATCCTTATCCCCATGGCTTTGGGTATGTTTGCTGCCTACAGATGCACGGGTGATTGGTGCCGTGTGAAATGCCCACGTGCTTTGGTGGTTTTGTTTTTGATTGGTATGTTTCCTATCGGGGAAGCCTCAAACCCTGGACCAACCCATTTTGAGGACGGATTTACATTGGGGACCTTTAACCCGTCAGGGTTGAGGAACAAAGCGCAATTCTTCCAAACGCATCTTGCATTTGGCGATGTGTGGACGGTTGCTGAAACTCATTTCTTTGGGAAAGATGTCTCACGATTCAAAGCTGGACTGTTTGCGGCCAACTCTGCCCACAAGTATATCCTGACAGATCAAACCTCGGTTCAGAAAAGTTTGCTTTCTCAGACCTCATGGAAAGGAGTTGGGGTGTTATCCAAATTGCCTGCAAGAAGTATACCGTGTTCCTTGCCCTTGCCTGTTTTGGACTCGGGTCGTGCGATGCTTTTTGCCACCCTTTCGGGGGATTCATGGATTACAGGTGCAGTTGTCTATGGTGAACCAAACAGTCATCAGCATCCCTCTTGCCTGAAAAACAATGAGTATATTCTGCATCATGTGGCCGCTCACATTTGCAATTTGAGTGTAGGACCCCGTTTCATTTCAGGAGATTGGAATGTTGAACAGGACACCTTGCCTGCCTTTGACCTGCTCCGGCGAGCGGGCTTTCGAGATATCCAGGATGTTGCCCTTGACATGTGGGGCACCCCTATCAAATCCACTTGCAAGGGGAAAACACGGAAAGATTTCTTGTACCTGTCGCCTGAGCTGCAGGAACTGTTGCTTGATGTCCAGATCATGGAAGATGTTTGGCCAGACCACTCTGTTGTGGTTGGGAAATTCAGACCCCTAGCCCAAGCTCAGCCAATGTGGGTATGGCCGACGCCTCATGCCTTTCCATGGCCTGACTCCTTTGCCTCTGAGGTTGTGTGGGTTGGCCAAGGTGATATGACTGCGGGCTACAGCCACCTTTGGGCTGCCATTGAACATGATGCCAAGCGTCACAGCTCCAAGCCTGTTGCTAAAGCCATGTTGGGACGTGCCTGCCAGCTGAAGCCTCAAAAGAGGTCTGCGCAAGGAATTTCACCAATCAAGAAAGGGCGTCAGGGTGAGTTCCAGCCAGAATACTTTGGCCCTTCAGTTCGTTTGGCTCAATGGGTGCGCCAGACACGGCGGCTTCAAGCGTATGTTCGACTTGTCTCTAGCCAGAAGTCTTTGGGCATCCCCAAGGTTGAAACGTGGAGTGCAGTTCTTCATGCAAAAGGATTTGCCCCGGATTTTGCTTCCTGGTGGGAAGAGTGTCAGTTCAAGACCTCTGATGCCCCGGTTTGCTGCCCAGAATACCCGCCTTCTCCAGAGATTGCACGAGGTATGTTTGATTCTTTGGTGGCTGCTGTGCGGAAGTTTGAGCTTCTGTTGAAACAGCAATCCAGGCACTATGCGCGGTTTCGCCGTGACATGAATCCAAACTTGGTTTTCTCTGACATCCGACCATCTCAGGTACCAGGGGTTGACGTTTTGCTGCAACCTATCCGGGCCAAGGTCGAAGATGTCGATGTTGTAACAGGTCAAATCACCTTGGATAGACCATGTGAGTTTGCTTCTGATTTGGTCATTTCTTGTGGGGGGCTGCCGATGCAGGTGATTCACCATGAAGAGGATGCGCTGTGGGTTGAAGATGCTTCCCAAGTTGCCCCCGGTGCCATTGTGAACCAAACAAAGTATGTTGGCCGCCATGATGGGCTTGAACAGGCTTTTGTGCAAGTTTGGAAAGACAAGTGGATGAGGCATGCTGAGGTCCCTGCGACAAGGTGGGAAGTCATTGTTGAATTTGCACGTAATCATCTCCCCCCAGGGAGTTTTTATTGGCCTTCTATGGATGTGGGTGACATGCGACAGATCATCCAGCAAAAGAAGAGATCCACTTCGCATGGCTTGGATGGGGTGACCCTGACCGATTTGCGTAGCATGCCAGCCCAGGTACTCCAGGCCTTTTGTGACATGTTTTGTGAATCTGAGAGAACAGGTGACTGGCCCGATCAATTAGTGCATGGTAAGGTGGTTAGCCTTGCAAAGGTGCCTTCTCCTGGCTCACCTGTGGATTTCAGACCGATCACAATCTTTAGTTTATTGTACAGGGTTTGGAGCTCGTTTCATGCACGCAAAGCACTGCAGGCACTTGAAACACATTTGCCAGACAGCCTCTATGGGAGCCGGCCAGGCTGTTATGCCGCTCAGGTATGGGCCAAACTGTTATGGTGCATAGAGCACTCATTCCAGCACTCCATTGACCTTTCAGGTATGGTGGCAGACTTGCAAAAGGCCTTCAACATGTTGCCACGGCTTGTTGTGTTCGAGATAGCTGCTCACATGGGTCTGCCTGGACACTTACTGGTTGCATGGGCTGGGGCTGTTACAAAAATGAAGCGTCGCTTTTTGCTGAGGGGCTCCCTGACTGAAGGCATTCCCAGTGTGACTGGTTTTCCTGAAGGATGTGGTCTTAGCTGTATTGCAATGCTTCTCATCGACACGGCATTTCATACATGGCATAGAGTCTTTTTCCCCATGTGCACTCCCATTTCGTATGTGGACGATTGGCAGTTAATTTGCCCAAGCAGTACCATGCTGTCTGGTGTCAAACGATGTTTGGATGCTTTTGTTGATGCTGTAGATTTGAAGCTTGACATGAAGAAAACCTTTGCTTGGTCGTTGACCGCAGAAGGACGCAGTACATTGAAGCAGGCTGGGTTTAGAGTGGTTTTGGCTGCAAAGAACCTTGGGGCTCATGTGCAGATGTCAAGGAAACACACTAATGCCTTTTTGATGGATCGGGTGCAGGGGATGTCTGACCTTTGGGCAAAAATGCGAGTATCTGCATGCAACTATGTCACTAAAATTCGGGCGGTGCTTGTAGCTGCGTGGCCAAGAGCCCTTCATGCAGTTGCATCTACTGGCTTGAGTGATGCAGCCTTCCACAAGTTAAGAACTGGTGCAATGAAAGGGTTGGACATGGATGGTGCTGGTTCCAATGCTTGGATACAGTTGGGGCTGGTTGAACACTCTTTGGTCGACCCCCAATTTTGGGCGACCATCCAGTCTATCCGATGTGCTAGAGATTGTGGAGATGCTTTGCAGGTGACAAATGCCTTGCGTAGGGTGGTGACTGAGTCAGGGGTTTTGCCGTCGAACACTGTCACCATGACGCTTCTCAATCGATTGCAAATTCTTGGCTGGCATGTTGATGGGAAGGGTTTGATTCATGATTTCCTTGGCAAGTTTTCACTTTTTGATGCTTGTATGACAGAAATTGTGGTGCGTGCGCAGTGGGCATGGCAGATGGTGGTTGCTCAGCAGGTTTCTCATAGGCCGGGCTTTAGAGACCTTCAACATGCTGACGTGGTTGACGAGATCCTTCCTCCGATCTTTGGGTAGCGAGGATCGTGACATTTTCATGAAATGTTTGAATGGTTGCCATATTACCCAGGATGCCAAAGTCCATTGTCAGGAAGATGGAACTGACCTGTGCCCGTACTGCATGCGTTCTGACAGTAGATATCATCGATTTTGGGAATGTGAACAATTCAGTAAGGAGAGGGCCTCAGTCTCTCCTGATACTTGGGCCCTGTTGCCTTCTGCGCCAGAGTTTTTGACAGGGTATGGTTGGAGTTTGCGTCCTCACACGTTGCTAGAATGGAATAGCACTCTTGCCCAGTTAGTCATCCCAGTTGCTGAGCCGTGTGTACCCAGTGATCATGAATTCCACGTTTTCACAGATGGAAGCTGTTTGAATCAAGCATTTCCCTCGTGTCGTGTGGCTGCATGGAGTGTGACAGCTGCCGATCCCAGGCAGCCTGCTTTGTGTCAAGTGCTGGATATGGGACCGCTGCCAGGTCTGTTGCAAAGCTCTTACCGTGCTGAGATTTTTGCCATTTGGAGGTCGCTGTGCATTGCACGCCTTCAGACTGAACAGGTGCATGTTTGGACGGATTGTGGGTCAGTTGTCCGGAGACTCCAGAAGATCTTGGACGGCCATGAACCGAAGCCCAACAGCTCTCACTCTGATTTGTGGCGGCTTGTTTCTCAGTGTCTGAATGACTTTAGGCCAGGCCAGGTTGTTGTTCATAAGGTCACTGCACACCAACAGGTTTCTCAAGCGTCTTCACCTCTTGAAGAATGGTGTTTTACCCATAATGCTTTTGCCGATCAGACAGCTATGGCGGCCCACCGGATGAGGCCACCTGGCTTTTGGAGATTGTTTGGACAACATGTTAATGCCACTCTTGCATGCCAGAAAATCTCCAGGGATGTTCAGCTTACACTGCTTGCTATTAGCAAAGCAGTCCTGCGAGCACGTGATTTGGTTGAAGAGGGTGAACGTGAAGACTTGGGAGTGCCAATGCAGGTGACTCCAGATGATTGGACACCAGTGGGCCAACTGTCAATACCTCCGGCGGCAAGGTGGTACGGTGATGACGTTGTGCGACAGGTGTTGTCGTGGTTCTGGCAGGCAGTGTATGATTCCACTGCTGAATTGCGATGGGTTTCTCAGTTTCAATTATATGTGGATTTCATGCTCAGTGGGGAATCTGCTCCTACCAATTACGATGGCTGGAAACATGGAAAACACACTCCACATGTTGACCTGATGGCCTTTTCTTTTTTGGTTCGAGCTCGCTGGTTTAGCAAGGTCCTTCGGGAATGTCTTCGGCACCATGGAACTAAAATCACCTTTCGGTATGGACGCCCACATTCCAGGGCTGTACTGATGCACACTGGATGCCTTGCGTTACCGTGGTGCCAACAACGATTGGACGGTGTGGATAGCTGGCTTCTTTCGCATTCTGCCACTGGATTCCATAGAACATCGAAGGTGATGGAAAATGTACCTGTTGGGTCCAAAGACGACCACTTCATGGACGTTTGGCAAACATGTGCATAGGCTGCTGTCTTACAAGGGGCAGTCAGCGTCTCGACCCTGACTGCGTCTGCGCTAAAGTGGGACTAAAGTGGTGGTTTGGAACATATTTTATTGTTCCTAATATATTGGGAATAATCATCCCAACTGACTTTCATATTATTCAGAGGGGTAGGTATACCACCAAACCAGAGTATTATTAGCCATCATTAAGCATATAATAACCATTAATATTAACCATTATTAACCACTATTATATATCAACTGAGGAGTATATGGGCATGGGCAAAAACCATCCGAAAACCTCGGATTTAACCATAAATTCTGTGAATGAACATCTATAATGAACAGCTAGATCTGTATCTGTTGGTGTTTGCTAGGCGAACAAACTTGGGGGGTGCAGTTCCAGTTGTAAGTGGATATATAAGTGGATATAAAAGTGGATATATATATATATTATGTATATATATATATGTATATATATATATATATGTATATATATATATATATATATGTTTATATATATATAATATCATTATATATAATTTATAATCACAATGTTAGAGGTTATCTCCTATCTTATGGGGGTAAACTTACCATGGCTATCCAAAACCCAACTGCACCCCTGGACTTTGACAGCCTTTGCCAACTGACAGGTGAAACGGGTGTGTATCAAGATCGACAAGTTCAGCGGTGAAAGGATGGTTGCGGGGCGGTTTCGGAGTGGTGACGATTGGGTTAGACCTTGGTGGTTGGCGAATGGATGAATTGCTAGCTACCTCTGGTAAACTAACATACCTATGGAAAATCACAATTTTTAATGGGAAAACTCACTATAAATGGCCATTTTCAATAGCTATGTTAAATTACCAGAGGCTAACCAAAACGGGGCTTTCTTGAAATGGGGGGTTCCCAAGTCACCATGGATTTCAATACATCCAGCGACTGGGTCATCCATGACGACTGGATGAAACGAGTGGGGTACCCGACTCATGGAAAACGGACACCTCCACATGAAGGATCGCAATGTCCCAGTTTTATTTTTGGCATTGAAGGTTGGCCATGATTTTTAACGACACTGACAACATACCTCCATGACTGGACTGCTACGCGCATCCGAGTAAATTGGTGAATCCTCATGTAGTCAAACATGGCCATTGGAAATTCATTACCCTCTGGTAAACTAATATAACTATGGAAAATCACCATTTTCAATAGTTATGTTAAACTACCAGAGGGTATATAACTGGAAGATTCTAGCTGGAAAATCCACTATAAATGGGAGATTTTCCAGCCAGATCATCCAGCTGTGTCGTTTTCGGTATAGCCCTAACCACCTGGTGGGTAGCCTACATCCACTGAAGAGTCAGAGTTTTCCCTATTAAGACTGGATAAAGTTGGCATTTCGTGGGTATGGATATACAATGATTTACACCATTTATCAAACACTCTTCTATAGACATGCATATATGTGTTTTGATGGTTTATAGATGTGTTTTCTGACTGTTCATAGCTTGATCTTGCTCAGAAACTCCGTGGACAGCACTTTCCCAGAGGTGCAGAGTTTCTAGCAGTGATGTGGGTAGCTATAGTTGCAGGTGTATCCCTTGAACATGGTTTGTTTTGAAACTTTCGAGATCCCCTGAAGGATCAGACGTTTCTGCGGTGGCTTCATACCCGCGGTGTGTGCATGTCTTGCCGTGGCTTCATGACAGAAGGACTTTGTGAACATTACTACAGTGCCATTTCGCAGGCATGTTGGTTATGTTGAGCAGTCCATGGAAGGCAGATCTGCAGAAGTCCGTGCGCATCCGTACGCCTTCCTCCATTGGTTACCAAGGGGAAACCAGTCGCGGCTCAGCTCCAATGCCCAAACAGGTCAAGGTCAACCTGAGGTAGAGGTTTGACCCTAGATTCTAGATCCTGGGTGATCAGTTGCCTCAAAGAATCCATGGAAAACGGTTAAACATTGATCAACTTGGTCCGGGAAAAATAATGGCGAGTTTGACTTCAGATATCCAGTTGTAAGATGTTATAAGTTATCCCATCCAAAAGATGGAGAATGCCACAAGAACTATCAAAACTCATTTAATTTACCCTCTGGTAAACGTTTACTTAGCTATTGAAAATCGCCATTTATAGTGAATTTTCCCATGAAACATGGTGATTTTCCATAGTTATGTTAAACTACCAGAAGGTAATGAGTTTCCAATGGCCATGTTTAATGGGTAAATCCACTATTTCTATGGTGATTTTCAAGTTCGCAAACTGTTAGTCATTACCAGAGGGTGTTCCAATTTGAAGATTCTAGCTGGAAAATCCACTATTTCCATGGGAGATTTTCCAGCCAGATCATATGTTAGTCATTACCAGAGGGTATCCCATTTTATCTAAAGCCCAAGCAACATTTTTCAGGGTTATCCATGTTGATCCCATTTTATCTCGGATTACCAGAGGGTATCTGCCAATTTTTCCATTCAGTTGGGAAATATTGGGAATGTCATCATCCCAACTGACTTTCACTCCATCATTTTTCAAAGGGGTAGCGAAAAACCACCAAACAGCATCAAACATGGCCATTGGAAATTCATTACCCTCTGGTAAACATACAAAAAACTATGGAAAATCACCATTTTCTATGGGTAAATCCACTATTTCTATGGTCATTTTCAATTTGTGGTTCGATCTGCCCATATTTTTCCCCTGGCCGAATGTGACGCGAGGCTGGGTCATGCCTACGTGGACTTTGCGGATGAGTCTCAGGCCGAGGTCAAGCTATCCCCCCTGGCGGAGCCTGGAAACTGGCTTGGGGTCGGGTGGGCAGGTGAGTTAATATACCCTCTGGTTATGACGAACATAGCCATGGTATAGATGACCCGTAGAAATAGATGATTTTCCCAGCGAACGAAACCTCCATTTATGGTTGGGATTTTCCATGGCTATGTTAGTCATAACCAGATGGTAGTTTATGATAATTTATTGATTAACAACATGATGTGATTTTGACATCTTTATATGGATGTGGGTCAAAACCCTGTACCCCCAGTGAACCTCAAGGTTGATGGTCATCCCTTATACCACATGATTAGTAGGTTTTGACCCATACCCATATTATATATATATATATCTATAACTATATATAATTACCAAATATTACTAAAATTTGCAGATAGTTTACAGCAAAGTCTTGTACAATAAATCTTTGACTTTGCCATACACCAAAATATGTACTGAGCGGAGACAAGTTGATGTCCAGGGTTTCCAAGACTGAAGCTCCACCGAGAAATGATGGATTAAGCTATCGAACTGGTGGATACTGCACGATGTAAAATGGAAACTGAATATGACTGGTGACTCCACATACATGCAAAATATATCATGTAGGTTGCTTGTGATATTTTGTGATGGTTTTCAATCAGGTCTCACTTCACAAATGGGTAACATGTGGTCTAGAGTCTTAAGCGGAGTCCCAAAAATCGCATGAAAGATTAAGTACATGAAATGACCTGCCAAGCATGATCTGCTATGTCAACTTGTCAACCTAAAAACATATACTCAAAGCGTGATGGATACTGGCAGGAGGGTTAGAAGTTGGAAGCTATAGCATCTAGGGATTCTGGGTTTGACTTGTGCCTGAACTCTTGCACAAACTAGGACATGCATGTACAGATGTCGGTTTGTGCATTTCTGTCGGATGCTGTGTGGAAGAGGAAAGACCTACGTCAGGGTAAGTCTATCCAATCCGATATTATTTGGGTCATACTACTGTGGATGGAAGAAATCCTGCATCACCTTGGATGGTTGAAACCCTATAAATTATAACTAATGGGATAAACCACATTAACTGGTGCAGGATTTTCGCAACCATCCAAAGTATGTCATACTTCAAGCAGCTCGTTTTCCTATTCAGAAATTCAGTTCACTATCAACTGGTGAAGGTACAGAGATATTGCGCAGGCATTGCCATATCGAACTGTCCAACAATTGTGTCCTTGAGCTTCCAAAAGTAGATCTTCAACACACACACACACAACAAAAGATAACAAAAGGTGCGAACGTGGTACTGCCTACATGATCTCCCTTCAAACTTAGGAAAGTCTTTCACAACTGCTTGAAATGAAACAAGAACTAAAGATTTTTATATGGACATGAATTCTTGGAATCGGTCGCAAGATTCAACATGGTCTTGACCCACTGCAGTCTTGCTTGTCAGACAGAAATATATGTCTTCTTCATATTGAATGTTCATTCCCAAGCAACTGGACGGGTAGTTTAATCCTTTAGGTTGTTGTTCTATCAATCTGGGTAAATTATAACGACCTCACTGTGACCTCACTGGAATCATAGTTAATAAGGGAAATCATCCCCATTCATGGCCCAACTATTCAGGTTACTGAAATATTATAATTTACCCAGATCAATGGAAAATGAATGAACACCATTTTTAATGGGAAAATCCACTATAAATGGCCATTTTCAATAGCTATGTTAAATTACCAGAGGGTAACCATGAGCAGCAAAATATGTTGTGTGGCCTATCAAAATTTGACCACGTAAAACTCCTTGACCGTTGTGACCCCATGGCAGTGGCTCTCTCCAGCGGGGCTTCAGGTGGGACTCGCAGGCTTGACATTAAATGGATATCATTATAATTATATGAATAGTAAAACATATTATAATATCAATGGAGATCATTACATGGATATCAGTGATATAGTAGTCATATGTAGTAATATTAATGATCATTTACTACTATAATGCTTGATGATATCCATTTGATGATATCATAATGATGTTTGATAGTAATTTTGCATCATAATAATGTAGTAATCTCATAGTGATCATTCCTATGATGCTTGAGTTGTTTCTTGATTTTAAGCAGCATCGATGCGGTTTTTGTGCGGGATGGCGACTCTTTATGGATCGTTTGGATCACTGGGATGATGAAAACAACACCATTGATAGAATCTTATGATATAGAGATAGAATGGGAATCAGTGGATGTTTTTCGGGTGGTCAATCTTGGATGGGTACAAACTAATCCTTTAGTCTTTTGGTATCAGTGGGATTGTCTACGTTCACCAGCTAAGAATTGTCATTTGTTGTTGGCTATCTAAGATTGGCCATGTTTTTTTCATGAACCTGCATAGGTTGAAGATCCCGGGATGAACTGACGCCTGTTGCCTTCAGTTTCTCCTTTTTGTTGGACTTCAAATCCAACTGATTCAGTTTTTCAGAATGAATCTTGAGGGAGCCCCCCTAACAATTTTTTAGACAATTTAATTCAGCCATTTTTTACCCTGATACGTTCAGCTTCAACTACCTATCAACCAACTTATTTCATGAGATGGGACAGGGGTATTTGCCATGGCTCATTTGCTGACCAGTGAACTCATTTAACCTTCATGGTTTCTGTGCGACCAGCATGAAACTTTCACACGGATGTTGCTCATTCCCAGGAGGATCGCCCTCCAACCCCATTGTTCAGTTTGCACCTGATTGTTTTCGGGTTGCCACATGGTGAGCAGGCCGCATTCACATAGTTTCAACATGTTTCAAGCGCTAAGCCTACATGCTGAGATGATGTTTGCACCCCTGAAAATGGAGGATTTAGCCCTACTGTAACTATTATATGGCATGTTCTTGCCCTGTTTGATCATGAATTATGATTATTGATAAACCATCTTGGTCCCATTTTCCAACGAACCCACTTGATCATCCCAGAAATCTATGTGAAACCATTAAAATTCCTGCGACCTGTGACCGTAACATGGGCAGGCCCTTGGCAAGGACAGCATGTTCTCTTGGTCCCTTGAAGAAGTTTGGTGGGGGTTGATGGTGTTAGATATGATGTTCCATACCTAAGACCGAGATTTTATGTTCCGATTGATCCATGATGATGCCGAATGGAATCATATCATATCAATAACATCAATATAACTTTAATTTGCATGTTTCATCATTCATTTTTCGTATAAGGATAGATAGGGGGACACATGTTTTTTTCTTTTTTTTCTAGATATGAAAAATGGCATCCTGCTAGTCACAGGAGGATGTTTAATCAATCTACCCTCGAACTAACCACAGACATAGAAACTCCACAATCTATAAATGATATGATTCTAGAGAGAAACCACTGATTTTCATGTTTTTTTTTTCCATGGTTTTTTCCCATGGATGTGTCTGATATCTATCTTTATTTCAGCGGAACAGTTGATGCTCCGCAGCATCTTCAACGCGAAAAACGCTGATCGTTTTTGCACACAGAACAAATATCATTAATTGTTGATATATTTGATCTAGGTCAATCTTACATGGGTACTTTAATCCTTTAGTCTTTTGGTATTAATGAGAATATCTACTAACCAGCAAAGAATTTAATTTTTTGCAGGGTATCTAAGATTGGCAATGTGATGGTTTATACCAACTATGTATGGTAAATTTGGGTATGTTTTTCAACCATCAAAATATGGCTAGTAAAAACCAAGACATTGTGTTAATAATTTAACGTGGTTAAAACAGTCATAAACCATCCCCAAAATCATCATAGGTGCGACAAAAAAAAAAACACATTCCCAGCCATGGCTAGTTTATGACATTGTTTTAACCACATTATCCCATATTTATGAGTCAGATATTTTATCCTATAAAATCCTATAAATCGATAAATCCCATGAATAATTATGTTGATTACATATTAATATCCCATTTTTAATATCCTAACTGTCCTAGATGATTTCGCCATTAAAAAAACGCTAATCTTCAAAGAACTTTATGGGTGAATCACAGAATAAACATACCCCATGTTTGTTGGTTACAACTGGTTGGTTTGATGCTTGTTGTCCTAAGATTTCAGCCATGAGATTTTTTTGAACTCAGGAGCTTTCTTCCTGGCTCAATGCCTCGCAGATCTTTGGCGAAATGGGTTTTACCCTCTGGTGTCAACATGGCTGGGAAATCCTGAAAATGGAATTCATAGGGGAAAAGACATCCTTGAGAGAGATGGTATGAATTCGACATTTCATGTATTTTTGATAAATGTGAAAGCCCTTCAACATGAAACCTACATGGGAAACAGATCTATATATAATTCTATATAAATGTGCTAATGTGCTATATTTGTTTTCTGTATAAACTATCACGACCTCACTACGACGTCACTGGAATGATGACTAGTAGAGGCGACTACCGCAAAACATACATATTTCAGGTTAGTGAATGTTATAGTGATTTGGTATAGCATTAGTCAAACATCATTATCACTTACTGTATCCTGGAATGTTGAAAAACACATGATGATAATCCTTCCGAATAGGTATATACTCCAGGGACGAACCCAAAGATCATCGGTGAATTTTTCACGTACCTTTGGAGCGCACGGGGTATGCTCTAGTGATTCTAGGGGTCTGTTGGAATTGTCTTTTCCAGAATGAATTGGACGATGGGAAATTGTGCAAGAAAATCCTATATTTAGTGTTTTCAAATCCATGATTTCCTGTTTTCCCTTGCCAATCGATTGATTCTTAGATTTTCCACTGGAGTTTCAACTGTCCCTCTGACAGTTGAGCAATCCCCCATGCTGGTTGGTTAGATCCATATAGGTTTCTCCTTGTTAAATCATCATCTTCCCCTAAAGAGTCTTTTTGGGAGTACCCTCCGGTAAACGTTTATAACCATGGAAAATCACAATTTTTAATGGGTAAATCCACGAACTAAATGGCAATTTTCAATAGCTATGTAAACGTTTACCAGAGGGTATGCCTCATTGCAGACACTTTGACATATTTGTTTGGTGAAAATCCCAAGGAAGGATTGATGGCTGCGTGAGTTCCATTCTCAAGAGGGGCCATCCCTGGCCATCAGTGTGTCCCGAGAAAATCTTCACTATCCACTGGCAGGCTGGGGGATGACCCAAACTATAGTCTCTAGCCCGAGAAATGCTGCGGTGTTAGTAATTGAAATGAGGATTTGCTAGTCTAATTTATTCATACCTTCACAATCCTTCACATCGTATTTAGTATGTAAAGTAAACTTTGGCACTCCGATTCATGTCCAAATTCCATAAATTTATTGATGGTAAAAACTCCGATTCATGTCAACCCCGGATTAGCAAACTGTGCTTGACTTAGGATCGGGGGTTCCCCCATGTTCCGGTTGAGCAATTGGGACGACACCGACAAAAATTATGGGTCAACACGCAGCCCTGATCTGGCAGTCAAAACCCTGGCATCTAGGTACTAGCTACCCTAGAAATCCCTAGAAATCCCTAGAAATCCCTAGAAATCCCTAGAAATCCCTAGAATAGCCGAAATTTATGGACGTTGATTCCCCCCAAATATGGTAAAACATCTGCAACCTGACCCATCCCTCGGCTCTACAGGAACATCTTCGTACAGGTAGAGAACCACAGCAACTGGACCAGCAACTCTACTGCCAGCGTCGCTTGGTATCTGCAATCCTTGGTGCTTGTTCTTTCGTTCGTTGATGGTGGTAGCCACAACCTATAAAAGAGATAGAAAAACAACATCCGGAACTTAAATACTGGCAAAATATCTAGCTGTCTTTTTCTGGGTTGCTATGCACATCTAAAATATCATATACTCATACAGAATATACCTATATAAAGATAAAGGATGATAAAGGGGCCTTAGCTTAACCATTCAAAAACATAAAAATACATTGAATACATGTTATGTAGGCTAGAACGACTGGTTGCTTCATGCAATTTCAGTTGTTCGCTTGAACAAAACACATGATTTCCATGGCGATTTCCATGGTGGGGGCCCCAACGGCTTGGACTATCTTCGACCGTCAGGAGCATGCAGATCTGCCGGAGGTTGACGAGAGGCTGTCCTGTTGTCCTGGCAGTGGAACAAGTGGAACATGGTTCAGGAAACGCCTCTCGTTTTTTTCAAGGTCAATCATGGGAAAGTCACCATTTGTTTATTGCTAATATTGCTACACTCTGGTAATTTATCATTATCAATTTACTATAAATGGGGTTTTCCATGGGGTTTAATGGGATAAAGGAATCCACTTAATGGAATATACCCTCTGGTAAGTTAACAGTTTGCGAACTTGAAAATTGCCATTTAGTTCGTTGATTTACCCATTAAACATGTTGATTTTAGCTATGTAAACGTTTGCCAGAGGGTAAACTGTTTCTCATCATCTATGGGATGGGACATGGCTTCCATAGCTGAACAATACCAGAGTATATCAAGTTGATAGATGACTTACATGCATAGATATGGTTGTACACCTTGTATATCTCAGCATAGCTGCACCGATTGATGGTTGTCATATGTTGTCATATTTACTTGTGACTTATCACTTATCCTTGTATGAAGATCGAGAAGCCCCAAGACTCCTTGGATCGAGGTCAGATAAACTGCCCGGTCTGACCAGAAATTGCACAGGATCTTGAGCAACTGACAACACCATTCAGATCATTCAGATCTTTGTTCCTTCTGGTTCAATCAACTTCAATCACAATTTACCCACAGGGTTGTTGGTTACATCCCCTATTTTGTGCAGCTGCTCACCTGTTCCTACCACAGATTTGTTGTATCTGACACCTCCATCCTTGTTGGTCCCTATATTGATGAAATCATCATTTTTGCGGTTCAAAATCACCATTTTCTTGGAGCATCGTTTTTCCCAAAAGCACTTACGCATGTTTTTTTCCCAAAGACCTACTGCCAAGTTCAACTTTTGACTTCATTTACATAACATACATCATCAACATCTACATCTTATTTCCATCATTTTCCATCTTCATTGTCTCTACTTCATCACCTGCTCCTAACTGCGTCCCACGTCCGGCCATAGGCCATCCAAGCACTCCACCAATGGCTCGGCTACCGAGGTTGGGGTTGAACCGGGCGCCTAAGTTGGCGCCGTAGAAAATTATCAAAACATCCAACCTACGGTTTGTGGGGCCTCCAAGATAGCTAAGTTGGTGCAAATAATTCCAATAACTATGGTTTATGATACTTACAACTATAGTTAATGGGGTTTATAAACCAACTTATAACTAAGGGGCCCCACATTGTATGTTCTCTTCTTCAACTCCCAAAGTGCCATGAGAGCAAGGTGCTATTGCTTTGGATTTTTGACCTGCAATGATCAGGTCAAAACATGATGCTGTATAATGTATCATAGTGTAACATGCAGTATCATTTGTTCACTCAAGATGGATATTCGCAATCGTTAGCTCTGCACTTTCAACATGGGCAGTTTTGGATTTCTCGGTGGGGACCCAAAATCTTAGAAGACGTTTCAAACAACTAATCTCTCAGAAACTCTTAAGCAACATCCAAAATCGGCTATAACCTATTTAAACAGTACAATTGAATATAATTAATAACCCCCCAAAAGTTAGAACGCATATTTCCAGGATAGTATATATATATAGATGTTTTTTTCCCCATAAGTCCCGGGTTTCCAACCTGTCAATCAGTGGCGGGGTTTGCTCATAGAACCATCCGTTTGGTTACGTCATTTCAACATTACACTCATCGTTCGCAACCAGCTCCATGGCTGGAAACATCTTCCCTTTTGCTCGATCCAGGCATGTTTGATTACAGTTATGGTCCTATAATCAGTTACAAATGGGATGAACATGGATGAAATAACTCCTTTTACTTGTTGGTCATCGAAGGAAGTTTAGAAGTCAAACTTCCGACAATATGGACAGATGAAAAGCAGAGCAGGGCAAAGGCAGAGAGAAGAGAAAGATTAGAAGAGAGAAGATCAGAAGAGAAAGAGTCAGAAGAA
>Ga0126342_10003975_pt1 | contig 24875 bp, 26 predicted proteins | sample Cyp1metagenome_FD_92528 | JGI IMG/M metagenome (GOLD analysis project Ga0126342, IMG submission 92528) | Coral microbial communities from Lord Howe Island, Old Settlement Bay, Australia - Cyphastrea 1 metagenome | ecosystem: Host-associated > Invertebrates > Cnidaria > Coral ...
AGAACCTCAGCAAGTTCACACGAACGTTAACATGCCCCACCCCACCCCACCCCACCCCATCATCAGCGTAGCATCAAGAACCTCAGCAACGAAAAAGTAGCGTTTCGCGACCTTAGTTTTCGGTCCGTAGGCATAAACATACAAATACACATATACATAGGCATAAACATATGACATATACCTATACATATATATATATATAATCCCGTTGATACTTTTGAATCACTTTTGAATCACTTTGTTTGATGGTTTTGGAAAAAATGTTCCCCAAACCAAGCCAAAAAACTGCAAAAACCTAGGGGAAATCACTTTTAAATCACTGTTAAATCATTTTTGAATCATTTTATTTGATGGTTTTGGCATGTTTTCCCCAAACCATGCCGAAACTGCAACAATCAAGGGAAAATCACGTTTAAATCACTTTTGAATCACTTTATTTGATAGGTTTGGCCTTTTTTCCCCAAACCAAGCCCAAAACTGCAAAAACCTAGGGGAAATCACGTTTAAATCACTTTTGAATCAGTTTTGAATCACTTTATTTGATGGTTTTGGCAAGTTTTCCCCAAACCAAGTCAAAAAATTGATATCCCATTGATATCCCATTGAATCCCTGAGGCACCACTAATGCCTCGTCCAAGGCACCAAATTGCGCAGCTCCTGAAAGCGCCGCAGGTTCTCATCCGCATCACGCAGGCGGCCCGCCGACTCACTCTGCAGAGCTTCTTTCAGGGCGGCCTCCTGCAGGTGTTGGATCACGGTACGCCCCTTGAAAACTAACGCACAAGTACGATCATGTATGTTCATATGTTCAATGTATGTGTATTATATATATATATATATAATAAATAGCTATGTTATACATATATATATATACATATACGTACAGTATATATATATATATTCCCACAAAAAAATCATGCCACCCATGTTCAACGGGAACATCATGTAGCATCAATTTCCAAAGCCATCCATGCCCCTTTTTGGAGGGTTCCATGTTTCCAGAGGGTAAATTGCCCAGCTCCTTGGACTCCAATGCATCAGAGTGCTCCTTTGCCAGGATCTGCACTTGCTGCTGCAACCCCGAGACGGCTTCATCTAAATTTATCTTGCTTTCTTGTCGCACCTTATGGATTTCAACTGCCAGCTGTTCCTTTGACTCAACGAGCTCGTTCCTCAAAGCATTCTGGATGGCTTCACGCGAACTTCGTTCACGCACCAACTGCTGTTCCAGCACAGCTGCTTTGTGCTTTCCTTCACCTACGCACTTCGTGGAGCCGCGAAAAAACCGAAATCCGAAAGTTATTGGGACCCGAATCATCCCACTAAGTCTAAGTCATGCAACTATTGACAACCAAGAAACGATTGAACTTAAGTCAAAGTAATGACCAAAAACCCAAAAACATCTTGAACTGGCTGAAGAACTGACTGAGAAATCTGAAAAACCCGTCACAAACATCACTTAAGTCACTGATATTTGAGGACATCTCTGCCATGCGCGCACGCATGTCCGCCAGTATCTGGCGAAGGAGCGCCCATCGCAAGACCCCGGACTCCTCGCGCGCACGCTCAAGGTCCAACAATGCGTCCTCACCAGTACCTCCCAGTGGCGCCCCCAAAATCTGACCACAGGAAAACCACCGTATTTTTTAATGGGAACATAATCGAACCAATTAAAAGGATATTCATATGTTTGTAATTGTTTGTATATTGTGTATTTATGTTCGGAGGGGTTGGTGAATTATAGTTTTTCCATTGCCACGTTTGAATATCTCAAGGTATAAATTTCCCCCCGATATGCGAATTTCTCTAGCTAGATCTCAAATGGTTTTTGAATCACAAACCTGCTGAAGTAGATCACAACTGGAGATGATAAAATGTGAAATGAAACACGTCCTTTAAAAAAAAAGTCTCATAATATCTTCATTTTTCCCGTGCAAACCTGGAACATCAGCCCGCAGATTGCCTCCAAATCCGTCCAGCTTCTCAGCCAAGTGACTGATGCTCAACTCCGAGCCCTCACCTTTCAAGGCTTGTGCTGCATCTTCATCCGTGGTGAGGCGCCCCTCCGGTCCAAGGATGTCGAAGGGTGCAGTCAAACCAAAGGCCCCAGCCACACGAGATTTCAAGGCACCAATGCCTTCCTCAGGGCTCAGGGGCACCTTGGCAGCACTGCTACACAGCCTCACCTGCACCGAGGGAGCCCCATCCATGGCCGTTGGGACCGGTGGGAACGGAGCAAGCACGAAGAACTATTGGACCCGGGGGGCTGATGGGGTCTGGAGCCACAACACCAAAAATCAATGGCAGCTGATGGGCCATGGCAGGTGGTGACCAGCAACACAACATGCCACGCTGTGCAGCGTGAACATCGTCGCTCCGAGTTTTCCGCTGCTGGCTAGAAGCACTCAAACCTCTCAGACAGTGGTCCAGGATCCTGCACCACTCCAAATTCCACCAGCTTACAGCGAAGGCAGCAAACTCAAGGCGCTTTGCAGACTCACCGCGCCTTCCCACCTGTCCCGAGAAGCAGGCTCCTGTCAGTCTTACAAGGTACCACTGCAAACAACCATGAAACGTCGCACTCGCTGTTGATGACATCCAAACTTGCAACAAACACCATAAAAGTCAAGGAGGAACATTGCCAAAAACATGACAAACATGGCCAAGAACACTCCTGACATGTTCCAGAACATAGAGGACATCATCACAGGTCCATCCATGTTTAAAGTCGCCCAATCGTGCAAGAGTTTATCAGCTGAGGTCGGAGCATTACCTCGGTCTCCCTCTGCTGATCCTTGGGATAGGAAAAACAGCATCATGCGAACTTTGTGTATTATATATATATATATACATGTGCATGTGTGTGTGTGTCTCTGTGTGCATTCATATATATATAAGATTATATAAGTATATACGTACGTACCTACGTATATGGTTGTAAATGTTGGCAAATCAAGGCAGCAACGCCAATGTTGAATGTTGAATTGAGGCACCATCTGGGTTTGTCTCAAAAAAGGGGTGGCACCCGGGTACCCAACGTATGGCAAGTTATTGATGGAGGAGAAACTCGAACTTCACTAAGAACCGAAGGTTCAATTGCAGTGCTCCAAAGTCTTAGATGATGTAGGCACACAGTATCGTTTGATGAAACCATTCTGATCTGGGGCCCCCACTCCAATTTTGCACGCTTCAAACCCAACACAAATCTGATCTGGGTAAATGACGATCATTCCCAAGCCATTTAGGATGAGTTAAGATGATTTACCCTCCGGCATTCAAACACAGCAATGGAAAATCCATGAAAATCCCCCATTTAGTTGGATGATTTCCAACAAAAATCCAGGGGATTTCCCAGCTAGCCATGTTTGATTTCCGGAGGGTAAACTGATTTCTAAGGCATTCTAAGGCCATACTTAGGGATGATTTCCCCAAGAAGATCGCAACAGCCATCACAACAGCCGTCGCAACCCCGGCCGCTGGGCCCAGCCCCTCTGAGACCCCCATCCTTCTGCCAAGCCTGGCTCCAACGGTCAAAGCCACGGCGGGTTCGAAGATCATCTTACCACCTAATTATCATTTGTTACAGCAACCTCCAAACAAACAAAAGGAGGAAGCAAGAACCATTACATATCTATATATATAACTTACATGTAACTTACATATAATTTACATATATACTCTATATATATATATACTATATATGTGTATCGAAAAGTGAACATCGTCGTGAATCAACTCGACTCTGAGTTGTCCAATCTTGGCTCTTCGAATCGAAAAAAAATTTGGCGCCGAGGCCACACTCTCCATTAGGAGGAGGCCACGCACCAAAGGCTCGGGATCTGCGTCGGGCCTCATGTGATCCAAGGGCTTTACATAAGGTGGTAAATCATGTGCTATGTATATATATATATGTATATATATATATATATATACCATGTAGATACATATATATATATATACGGTATACGTATATATGCACTCTACATAGGGATGTATAAGGTGGTAAAACATGATAAACCCCATCATAAACCGCAGTCTTGAAGTTTTTGGGCGCAGCATTTTGGGTTGTCTCAGATTGGGGACCACAATTTAGAGCAGTCTTACCGGGACAAAATTATAATCATGTTGAGGAATGGGTTTGCAAGACGTGAGAGCCAATATGGTGGAACCTCATACAGCCCGGCAGCGGAACATCCCTGATAAGATAAATGGACTGACAAACCACAAATATGTTTTCACTGCCAGGTTGGACAACCTGATAGCCAACAATAAACCAAATAGCAAACCCAAATGTTTCTTGTTCCTTCTTATTGTTCCAAGACAGCAAATATGAGCTACGTCCCTGTTTTTCTTGGTTATCTGTACCACAATTCAATTATATACTAACTGGAGATGGCGAACACACATGCGGCACCATGAGCCACAAAGCAATGACTGTCTCAGCCAGCAAGTGCTTGGCACAGGAACTGGTACTCAAAAACAGCCATGGAAAATCACGTCATTTGCCGATACTTTCCACATGTTTTCTCTAATCATGGGGATTGCTGGATTGCTCACCCTATTTGCAAGTGAACTTTAAGCTGGTCCCAGAAGATCAGCGACAGATTAACCACAGTGGATCGGTCCGGATTGGTTCATTTCCGGCTTGTTTTGGGGTCCCACATAGGGGGCCTGAGCATTCTGAGGGAGATGGAATTCTTCTTGAAATTAGACAATGCTAGAAGTATGTGTCTATAGAAGATATTGCCAAGTTTTCGCGTATGGCCCAAACATCTCCAAAACAGTATGCCTAGAAAATCCCACTCGTCTTAGCCTTTGTTTATTGATTGTTAATTGATGTTAATTGTAGATGATCACATCACTATGGTGTCCAAAAAGAGTCATTCCACCACCAAAGTACCGAAAAAATCGGGCCGGCTCAGGGCCCCCAGGCCGTTCCTGCTGCCTGGCGAGGGAAGCCATGAGCTGCGCACGTCCAGTCCGCCAAGAGGACCAGACCTGTCCGCGGCGACAGCTCGGATCTATGCTGATTGGTGGATGTTTGTTCCTCTGGAAGGTGGATGAATGATGATTAATGATGATTAAAGTGGATTGTATGTATATATATATATATTAATAATAATAATAATAAAATTGTGTATAATTATTCATGAATAGTCTATATTCATAAACTTATTCCATATTCATAAACGTGGTGGTTGAAAAGAAACATGTTGCAGAAGAAATCTGCAAATAGTTGATGGTTCAGCAAAAAAAAATGCGAAAAACATGGTTCGGGGGTAACGTCCAAGGGAAAACCAGCCCAGCGAGGATCATCTTCCACACCATTGATTCCATTTGGCGACTTCCCATGCTTCAGGGCAGTTCAATTGATCACAAGCAGCTTGGAATGATCGTACTCCCCAAAATCTTCCCGATGTCGAAACCGAGAACGGTTCGCCACGAGAAATCTTCTGAGTGGCCGGCGATCGAATAGATTCCATTTGGATTCAAACCTCAGCCACAGAAACGATCATGACCCCATGATCCAACCTCCAGCGGACTCCAGCGTCTCAGAATCCAAGGGGGAGGCCCTCGATGCTGTCAACTGTTCCAGGACCAGCTCCAGGGCGTGCCCGAGCCATGGAAGCATCAGAGATGCTATTCATCAACCTCCGCAGCTGAGACTTCCAGCCGGACTGGATCAGCATGGATCAGCCCTGGGCTCCCGCCTGTCGTTGCGAACAGCAATGCGCGCAAATGCCCAAGCTGTATTGGAAATCTCCAGCTCGCCAAATTCTGACCTGGGCCATTCAGGAACACCTTCCGGTTCGCTACATCGTGGGATCTTGCTACTTGGCTGCTGATAATTGTGGCATATTGTGGCAGTTTGGGCAGTTTCGCAGCTAAGTGCTTGGCATGCGCTTGATGGCATGCATCCCAAGGCTTCCTTGCTGGAACTACCGGCACCAATGCACGGGCGAATATTGAACGTGGCCGCAGCATTCAAAAATATCGAAACAGCTTGGTCTCTGAGATAGTCTCCAAGAAGAGCTTGATGCCGGAAGTTGAGGGTTGCAAACGCCCAAGCCATGACAGAAATTTCTTGCCTCAAGAGTTCAGGTCAGCTGTCAACAACTGCAAGGACAAATCACTCATCCCAGCCAAGCAAAAAGTAAGAAACTGCACGCATCACCAATCTGATATGCAAAACATCGGATGAAACCAGGCTAGAGTACATAATTCTCCCATTTTATAGCCCAAACCCCCCAAAAAAAGGTCCAACCAACATCAAATAATTCTCCATCCAGCCGTTGATTTCCACGGCGATGTGGGGCCCGTGCTTGTTCAATTCATCGGCGTGCTCCATCGCCTGCGCCGCCAGAGCTTTCAGAAAGGTGCTGTCGTGACACCAGAGCCTGACGGCTGGAAAGGCCCAGCCGGACACTGTTGGACTGGCTGTTCATAGGGGTTCCATGGGGTTCCCACTTATACATGTGCATTATATTGTGATAATGTATAATAATCCGTCTATTTGTCTATCTATTCAACTCTATTTATTTATTGGTTTCTCTATATATTAATTGAACGGGTTCTTATAATCCCCAATGTATTGGGTAGTGGCGGGGGAAACGTCATCGTCGAAGATCAATGTGTGAAACGAAGTCGCCTGCAGAACTGAGCCCTGCACTTTGCCAATGCCCAACAGATGTTGGTCACCTGGCAAAAGAACCTCCTCCACCCTGGGTTTAGAGGTTTAAAACATGGTTCAGCTATTGTTTTACAGTGTTTAATACCCGATTATAGCCACAAATTATCATCCAAATGTGCAAGAAGCGTGTGGTGCCAATGGCATGAAATCTGGGCTATTCCCATCTGCATGGCTAACTGGAGACGGTCGGGCTCACCAGTCGCTGCCAGTTCAGGTGATGTTTCTTTCGCCAAAAAAAACATCTGGCGGGAATCACCAAGCTTCTTTCAAACCCTATTCCTTTGTGGCATATAGATTTTTACTATAATATGTACCATACGAGAATAGGGTTGTATCTAGGCATATAGATTTTTAAAACCCTGTGTCCACTAATGTCCCTTAACCTTAGGTATATGCATTTATATATAAATGTATAGCGCCATACCGAGCCTCCTGAGTCGTCAGCTCTGTCTGGATGCGTAGGACCTCTTGGGAGATCGCCCTCAGCAACTGTCCAAAGGAAACTCTGAGACTTTGCGCCCTGTTTTTGGGTCTCAAAATCATTGCGATATTGATGATAAGGTGAGAATTTAAATGATTGGGAGATTAATGATATTCATGATTGGGATCCTAGATGATCCTAGTGATATCATTGATATGAATGGCGTCCATGATTCAAAATGCATCAAATCAATCCCAATATGTGTTTTGTATTGTTTAGTAGTGGCATCAAGGCCTCCGGAATTTTGTAGTGGGTATTTCAACAGGGCAGTCCAAAATCGTGGTATTTTTGGGTCCAAAATTCCGCCCCAAGCCCGACTCTTCCAGGAATGAGCTCTTGACTCCTTCAGTGGCCGATGCCAACACTCCAAATTCGCGAAAGACCAGAGCGTGTTGGACAAAGCCTGGCATGACCAGAGCAGTTTTGTCCGCTGGAACACTGAGAAAATGTGAGAAATGAAGTTGCTGAAATCGTCCTGATGGTTTCAACCTGAAGAATGTGTATGTATATGTATGTATATGTATATGTGTATTATATATGTATATGTATGTAACACATACATATGTGTTATAATTATATATATATATTATATATATACATGTGTGTGTTAATATAATCAATATAGTCATTCAAATTATATAACATAAAACAAGAAATGCTAAGTGGATCTTCCCAAATTGGGATGGAAACTCGCCTGCGGATCGAAGGTAGAGATGCCCTGCAGCGTTGCAGCTCTAAGCCATTTGGGTGGCGCTTGACCTGTTCAAGCCTCGAAAAATTTATTTACAAATGATCTCCACTTGATGGCCTGTTGTAGAAAAAGAACGCACCCATGTTTGTCGGAGTGGATTCCCATTCTTTCTCAATTTTGCATAGATTCTCCTGATATCTACATAGTCTGGGACCAACCTTTACCCTGGGTACTGTGGTCATCTTCGTCCCTTCTCCCGCTGGGTGATTCCAATGCAAGTGCATCCTCTTAGAACCTCTTTCTTGAAAGCATTATCAAAGCTTTTTTTTCCAAATAGAAACTTAATTAAAATATATTAAAATTACATTAGATGGATGAATTATACAGATATAATTTCAATTAATTTCTTCAACCTGAAGGGTTTGGCCACTTTGGGATAGTTAAAATTCCCATCATTCCGGATATTAGATGTTTTCTGATGCTGGGCAACTATGATTAGCATCTAGACTTCCATCTTTAAAAACCCTATTCCCAAAATCGTGGAATGGTTAGATAGCTCCCATCAACAAAAAATAGCAACCCCAACTAAAAATCTTGGCAGTGACGGAAAGCGAGACATAGTACATCAAAGTACTGCCCTCGACCTCCACTGCTGCCACGGCCACCGCTTCGATGAGTTCCTCGTCTTTGTGCTGAAGCTTGGCACCTCATGACGTCGACAGACATCTTATGGGAATCTGATGGAATATATGGGGGGATATGATGGGAATAATCCAACAATCAACAATCATAGAAATCCCAAAATAGTTATTATAAATGATGTTAAAATTGCTATATTTTTTATCGCGGAGTTCAGCCGGTGAGTAACCTTACAACTCCGCACTCCACGGAAATGCAGTGCGAAGTTCACCAAATTTCATGGGAAAACTGATGGTTTCTCAACAAAAGTGATCGGTAAATGGTGGATTTTCCACCTTGTCCTAGAGGGTACCTACTTTGGGTACTGGGGGATGGGCCAAAATTGGGGCGCAAAGTGTAAGCTCTATGACTCTATGGTCCCCTGAGCCTCAAAAATTGACCCGTCCCCGTTTCGGGCATACGGATCCCCAATGATGCAGGTATGGAGGTGTCAACATTCTTAACCTCATGCCGATCCAATCCGCTCATAGACCAGCCGTTCTTGGGGTGGGTTTATCAATTAGGAAGGTATCAATTGGCGATATTTCACGCATGGTGATTTTCCCAAAAAAAACATAAACAGTTGATCCCTACTATCTTAATGTTCATGCCACTCTGTTTTCTGGGCCTTTCTATCTGTTTCCGGACTCCTAGATCTATGTAAGGCCTATGTTGGTTTAAATTCTGGGAAGACTAGTAAGTAATTCTATGGATGCACCTGGCTAAGTATAGGTTCAATCATGCACTTGGCCAAACATTAGAATACATGTTCACCGTTTTCCCTCCTAAGGCTGTGACAGGACCAAATGAAGTTGGAGATGGACTGCCTGACATGAAGCTCAGGGTGTGCTTTGTGCCAAGGCAGGGGAAAAAATTTGATCAGCCATGCCAAACCCCGCACCTCTCGAATCTTGGGAGCTTCTCCAAGGCGGCAGCCGCCAAAGAAGCCATGACCTTGGGAGCGGAGCTGAGTCGTGCTGAGTCAAGTCTTGATCCGAACCTGAGCAAAACACAGGCTGACCATCCAGCAAGAGTGTGGCCAAAGCCCAACCTGGCAAAAGGATGCAAAAGGTTGAAGGATCTCAAAGGTACGACAGGTCTGACAGGGTCACCAGGGAGGGCACCACACTTGTAAACAACAACAGCAGATTGCTTCTGATTCCATCTGTTCCAGCGCTGCGTCCCTACTGGAACTAGATTCGCCCCAGAGGATCGAGTCTCAATGTCCCCGCAGTGACGTCTCAGTGACGCACAACTGCCCCTTCTCACAAGAACCAATGGCCGCGTTGAAAGTGATCTCATTGGGTATCAGCTTCCAACTCAGCATTGCAGCGAGGAGCGCCAAGGCCTCTTGCCATTTCCCGCATTTTTCGCAGCTACTGATGACTGCATCGCAGGCAATGACACTGAGCTGCAGGGTGAGAGCTAGTTCACCCAGTAAGGATAAGGCCAGGATCCATTGATGACCCTTCTCACATCCAGTGATGGCTGCACTCATGGTGATCTCATCAACCCTTGAGCCACCGCATTGAATCAAATCCAGGTAGTGAAGTGAGAACAGCCATGCATTGCTTCGAGCGGCAGCACTGAGCACGGAATTGCTGGACACCAGATCTGCTTCGGCGGATTCTTCTCTCAGGTAGTCCATGACCTCCATGGAATGCCTCCACTTCCCCACCAGCCCTGAGGCGCTGCTGGCGCTCACACTGGCCTCTTGCAGTGCCAGGCGGGTCATTCCCATGGCTCTGACCAAATGCAACGTCTGCGGCCATTGGGATCCAGCTTCCAGTGCCCTGACCGCCCTGACCGCCCTGACCGAAACTGCTGAGCTGCCATGATTCCCATGGACAGCCGAAACGCAACGACACCATGCTGTTGCCATCGCCATCGCTTGAAGCGCCTGGCTCTGAGCCAAGATGTCGCTTTCTACTGCCGCCACCTCCATGTCATCGCTCAGCAACAAGGCCAAGGTCCAGCTATCACATCCAGTCATGGCAGCCATGGCACTGGTGTAGGAGATGGCATTTCTTCGAATCAACACCTGGTGCATCTCCTCCAACAGCCTCAGACCAACCTGCCATTGCCTCCCCGAACCGCAGGCATCGATGGCTGCTGAGTAGGTTACCACATCCCCTTGAAGCTGAAGCTGTGGAATGTCGCACAGCAATTGCAGGGCTGAAGCCCACAGGCTTTCCGAAACGAACGTGGCCATCAACGAGTTGTAGCCTGATGATCGGTGGTTTCAGCCTTCTTTTTTTAGAAGTTATCAAAACATCTAAACTCATTGGAGAAAAATCAGTGTCTTTCATAGTCCTTCATTAAAGAATGTATGGCTGGTATGGTATGGTTGAAAACTGAAAATGACAGTGAACATGGTTTTGGAGTCTGGTTGAAAATTGGACAACTCGCTGGAGGGCTTGGGATATTACTCGTTATGGCTCGTTATTGAAGAGCGGCGAAGCGACCGCCTCAATTGGGCTCCAAAATGCTAGTCATTGGGGGTTTATCGTCGGAAATATGGTTGAAAATCAAAACTATTGGATAATCTTATAATATAATTAATACTGCAATCTTCTTGAAAATTGGGCGAAAAAACTGTCTGAAAAATTATGTTCCCAAAGTAACCATCTTGCCAGAAAATCTTGAAAATTATTTTAGAAAAACACAGAAAAACCACCCAGTTGCTGATGATGTCAGGTCTGACCCCCATCAAATGCAGCAGCCGCAGCGCCAAAAACCACGGCAGCTTGGGGCATCCCAGCAGCGTGTTGTACGTCACCACGTTGGGCAAAAGTCTCGACCTCGATTCATTCGATTCGCGACGACTGAATAATAGTGGACTATAGTGGACTTTAACAATCAAAATATGCGGATTTCATGATTACTGCAGTTCGTTCTGCCAATCAAACACTTTTTTGCCAGGGCATCTCAGAGGGTTTGCTTTAAAACCAGCCTGCTGGGTTCACAGGTCATTGGAAACATGTGGAACCAAACGGCAGGAAATCCTTGCTTCACAAAAAAAAACAACCATGAAGATGTAATAAACTCAACCGCCAAACATGATGGTTCAACATGGTCGGGACCATCTGAAATGGTGATAGTCTAGCTACCACAGGATAGTCAATACCTTCCACAACATGCCCCGGAATTAATAGGGCCAGCGCTAAACTAGGGAATTCTGAGGTGATTTTATATTTGGGGTATGGATTCGGATGGATTATGTGACATGTGAGAAAATGGATTGGAATGAGGAAAAATATGAAATCTGATGATGTCCAACTGCTTTATATATTGGGTTGCTGTCAAATGAGATTGCGGTGGAGTATGGGATCCATTAATTTGGAAAGGAGCCTTTTCAATATATTAATATTGGGAATGTTCCAACACCATGCAAAAACACTCACCATGCGACTGCACATGGGGTGTGGCCGATGTGGTGCTTTTTGTGCAGGCGCATGTGTACGCACTGACTGCAGTTCTATCAATATAGGTGCCCATTAATATCAACAATGCCGTCACATGAGTGAAAGCCACCAAATGTCAGCCGGGCAACAGGAGAATTCCGCTCACGAGGCTCAAACACAACTGCCAGCCTGACATCGCTGCATCCACGTCTCGAAGCGCTCCCAGCAGCAAGTTGAAGCTCAGGAGGTCGGGTTCCACTGACGATCTGGTGGTGTCCCAAAACAAATTCATTGCTCTGTGCCAGGTGCTGCGATTGGTGACCAACGCAGAAAGAGGAGAAGTGTAGGAAAGGATGTCTGGAAGTAGCTGGGCTTGAGGCAGCCCGGTCAGTAGATGTAGCGACATTTGCCAGCTCCACCTTTTCATGACTGAGTTGTAGATGATGACATTGGCCTCACAGCACATGATGCGCATGGCGTCCTGATGAATGATATTTCATAAACATCACCCTCGGGGATATCTACAGCTCAACAAAACCATGCTTCAGCCCCACAAAATCCACAAAGTGGGACATCTCGGGGAATTTCAGATACCTGTGGGCACCCGCCTGAATTCCATTCGCCAGCATGCACTCTAGCAGGCCAGAAGCATGGCTCCAATTGGCAGCGCAAATGTTGATACAGGTGCCAAAGGAAATGACATCTGGGCTCAGAGACACCTCCCTCATGCCGCTCAGAAGGTGGCAAGCCACTTCCCACTGGGCACAAGTTTTCAGAATCAGGTTATAGTTCAGGATGTTGACTTCAAGAGCCCGGTCCAGCATCTGTTCCACTGCTTCCCATGGCCTCTGCACTTGTCTCATATTCTTTCGGCCCCACTGGCCGTGCAACCAGAAGTCGGCAAGGCATCAGAAATCTCTGAGCCAAAATCCTTCGGTGTCTCCACCCTTGAAGAATGTGGGACCGGCACAGCAATGTGTGCCTACGGAACCGCCGTGGGCAAAGGTGTGAGTATGAGAAACACCTTAAACAAACCCGTGAGAAGACACCGATGACCGATCACACAAAGTTTCCCATATCTCTACCATCTCCTTTCAGAAGCGTGGCAGGCAAGACCCGAGTTGGAAATGCTCTGCGGGTTGAATTCGTCGATTTTCTGCGTGCAAACACGAGGTCCACAGCTGTAGCTTGAAGCAGCGGTAATGGACGGAAAAAACTTGGTCAAAATGAGTCAGCCATTGATTTATAAGCGTAGCAAACCCAATCTAGGAGACCATCTCCAACCAATTTTACCATATAATATATATATACAGTATGTGTGTGCGTGTTTTATATAATATATAATATATATATATATAAATATCGGATTATATAGGTGCATGAGGTGGAACAAATCACCATCCCTAAAGTGGATCCGCATGCTGAACCGCCAGGCCTTCATCGATTCAGCAGTGACCTCGAGAACTTTTGAGGAGCATCTACCAGGCAAATATGAAAAAGTAGAAGTTTAGGGAAAAGTCTATTAATATATGTGTCTATATATGTCTATATACACTTATGTTCATATGTAAAGTATCTATGTATAGACATGTAGGTATATGCGTAGATAGATAGACAGACAGACAGACAGAGAGATTTGATAGATTTGATAGATTTGATAGATTTGATAGATTGATAGATTATATTGAATTATGTGATTGTGGATGTTGTATACAACACCTACAAGTTCATAGGGGCGGATTTCACCCAGACCGAGCGAAATCCCTGAGCTCGGCTTCCGGCAGCATCTAAAAGCGGCAAATGAGCCATTTCCAACTTGGCCATGGCCCACAAGGTGTTGGACAGGTCCTGATTGAGCAAAGGGAGAGATGGTGGTTGAGAACTCCATCGAAGATGACACTCGTTTTGGCTACAGGCGGGAGCAGTATGATGATAATCCACAAACTGGATGGCCTTATGCTGGTCACAAATGGATTTCGTTGCCCTTAACTTCAACACCTTTTGAATCCTTTTGATGTGTACTGTATCTGAGATATGATATATGTTGAATCCCAGTCCTAAATTATCCTAAATTATCCTAAATTTATCAATGGAGTGGGCTACCCGCTCCCAAAAAAAAAGGATAGATGCAAACGACATAGAATACATAGATGACATAGATACTGTGAGACATCGCAATCCCAAGTGTAGATCAACCTACTAGCGTGGTCTCCTGCGCATTCAGCATGGGCAGCTTGGCAATGGACTCATCTGCAATGGCCGCCAAGAGGGGACCATCGGTGATGGCCAACCTGCATGGAAAATTCAATCCACAACCTCCATTTACATCCACAAATTGGCGTTTTTCCATTGCCATATTTGATTATCAGAGAATGACTTCCAAAACGTGGCATGAAGGCACATCTGCTGGAAGCTTATGTCAATATCAGGGTCAAGTTCCTGTTTCTGCTCCGAGTTAATGATGTTAATGTAAAGTAGCTGGCTCTGATTTTGTACGAAGCACGCAGTATGTACATGAATTCACTGAGTTCATAAGCGAGCATTGGCAAAACAAACACTGCAATTTCCAGCTGAATGATCCTTTAGCATCCGGCTGAGCTAAGTCTCAAATCAGGGTCCTCATGGTCCTCCAACTTTTTGGACAGGAGGCCACTCAATGCTGATGCCGCCTCTTCCAGGAGCTCTTCCTGTTTCTGAAGCCTTCCATCGTTCGCCGCAGATCTGCGTTCGCGTTGCTGCAGCTGCTGTCGCAAAGCTTGAGCTTCGCGGCGGCAGCTCGCAGCCTCCCTGGTCTTGGCATCCAAGGCATCTCCCAAGCCCTGCAGCGCGCCACGCAACTCTTGCGACTCCAGTTGCGCCGCCTTCGAAGCCCGTTGGGCCTGGGCGGCCAAGCTGCGGGACCGCACAGCCTGGCGACAGGCGCGGGTGGATTGGGACCTCAGAATCTCACCCTGCCGTTGCAGCTGCACCACCCGCGCCGCAAAGTTCAGCTGAAGTTTCTGGATCTGGCCCTGGCGGCTGGTGGACTGGGCCCGCTGCTGGAGGGCACCCAGCTGGCACCGGAAGGAAGCCTGTCGCGTCTCTAAGGCAGCCAGGGCATCCGACACATCTTGCCATGTGGCGGGGGCTTTTTCGGCCATGAACCAAGGGGCGAAATGCCCCCCTTGAACTTTGATGGGCTGAAACAGCTTGGCTCAAACCCACTATATAAACTCACCAGGTCTGGCACTTGAAGCACTTGAGCACAAGATATGGTGCGACAGTAAGGAAGGCCATAAATGCATATAAACGCAATATATAAATGGAATCTGCAATCTTCAAAGGAACGCGGAGCCTTTGGAAAGTTCATGGATGCATGAGATCACATAGCAGTAAGCTTGTGGTTTGTAATTTGTACTGTACCAAACATTAGGATCCAGCAAAAATCTGCAAGACGAATTCACGTCACCCTTCAACACCAATTATAGTTCCGCATCTTCACCTAAATGCCGACCATCGAATCTCCACCCAGTATTGCATCTCAGTATGTCTTGATAACCCTTGCAGGCCTTGCCAAAGTTCACGCCAAATTCGACAAACCTGCCGCACATCAACCACCCAAAGAGGACTCCATGCAGGTCATGCGATGCAAGACCTGCGCTGTCTCCCAAGTTGGGTGCACTGGCTTGTCCTTGCCTTGGGGAACAAATTCTGACACTCTTCGAATGGCAGCAGCCTGCAGCTCAAGACCGTGAGATGAGGATGGACAGGAAGCGAGGATGCCCATATCTTAACCCAGGTTTCCCATGGTTCCATACTTTTTGAGCTCCGGTCCGAGATGGCTTCATGGAGTGGTTCCTTGTGCTGTGGCCAGCATCGCCAGACAAAAACACCTTGACGATCCTTGACGCGTTGCACATCCACTTGGCTGCCGGCATAGTACAGCTCACACTTGGCAAACCTTCGGCGCTGCAAATTAACAAAATTTGGCCAGCTTTGAAACAGCGAGATCCGGGGAGACAACGCCCAAGCAGTGTTGGAAAGAGCTTGGTTGTCTGCAGCCTTAGCACTACATCAGGTGTTGTATCATAAAATCCATGGTTATGAGAGGAAAGACAGAAAAAGTCTCAAGATGTCTCAAGTTTGGCTCAGATCTGCGCTCCCGCTTCAATCCTCTCTACCATCTCTGCCGCAATGGCCTGACCCATTCAATCGCTTCAAACGCTACAGTAACAATAGGTGTCAAGTTCAGTTGAAAAGCCAAGCTCCCCAGCATCCATCAGCGGAACATTGATGGCACTCACCTCAACAACGTGAGATCCGAAAGGATCCGAAAGGATCCGAAAGGCAAATCTTCCTTCTGGGCCCCTTCTGGGCTCAGGACAGTTGCGTACCCAAACGCTGTGTTCGAAAGCTCCTTGAAAGGTCGGCCGATGCCCGATGCTGTTGGAACCGCATGGAACCGCCACAACCCTCTCCAGCCCTGTTCCTGAGAGTTGAAGGCAGAGATTCGTAACACCTCGGCGAAAACATGGCGAAAACATGGCGAAAACATGGCGAAAACATGCGGAGGTGCAAGTCAGCTTGTCTTTCAGAGCTCGTTGCGCTCGTGAAGTCGCCTGCTGCAGCGTTCTGCCAACCTGAATCTGCCATCTTTTTCGTTCATTAGGCTGGTTCATTTGAAACGTTGGCACATGTTGGCACAGTTGGCCATTGTCAGTGCCTTCTGATCCTTCCGTGTTCGAAGGCATAAACTGCAGCACTGCTCAGGCCCGTCTCACTTTATGCTGTTCTTCTGGTGGCAGCCAGTAGCCTGCTGGCTGTGACGGCTAAGCCGACAGCCAAGCCCGTGCAGCAGTAAAACTGGTGCGATTGCGGTGAACTCCCTTTAGAGATAAGGAACAACGACCATCAAAGACCACAAAAAAGCATCAAAACTTCAAAACATATATCAAAAACTCTGCATAACATAGCAAAACTCCAAACATCACAACAAATAAATTCAGCAAGGAAAGGTCCCAGCTTCCCGCCTGGTTTGCACTGAAGCTGCATCGCACCAGTCGTGGAGTCTAGGGCCACAATGGTCGTATCCATCCACATAGCATAGCTTGACGAGAAGTATTGTACCTTGAGGCCCCATGGCAATGGTGCAGTAGCTGCTACATGCTGCTACCCATGCGAGTTGTGCATGTAGCCTCGGGTAATCTAAGCTGGAAATGGATGACCCTCCCATAGACATACAGTTTATAGATGATTCCCTGTGGGTTATGGGGATGATTCTATTGAGATATAATCCCATGATATCCCCATGTTTGCTGGTTTACACAGCAAATGACTCAAGATGATTCTACCATTACTGGAGATGTCCATGGAATTCCCGTTGCCAGGTGGGAAAACCGCCCCGGCTATCTCCGACTGTCGAAATCTGTCGAAGCCCCGCCTTGTCCCCTTCCCGCAATTGCGAAGACCCCGAAGACGAGTCCTGACTCACAAACTCGGCCAAGTTGGGATGAATCCTTTCCCCCTGATATTGAAATATATTGAACACTCCAGAAACCATGGGTTTAGTAGGGGATATTTGATCATATTTAAGGGACCAAGTTGGGTGGTTGATATTGAGGATGGGATTAATCATGTTGAGGTCCAGGTTTTGCTTCCAGTTGATTCAAAAAATCGGCAGTTTTCGATCTTCATCCTGAACCTGCGACTCATTTTGCACCGTTTCCAGTGCTCGCTTGAAATCCTGGAACGATACCTCGGGTCAGTTCGGGTCAATGCTCCAAGAGCGCCCCCTTGGATGACAGGAAAATCTTGAGCGAGGTCAATGTCGTGTTAGATTCAGATGGCATTTCAGGTAGAATTGGAGGTGCCGAGCACGTGTAAGGTCACTGTACAGCCTGAAGGGACTATCTGCCCAAAAGTTGGCCGCTGAAACCTCCGTACTGAAATGGACATGGATCAAGATGGATCAAGAGTCCCCTCAGGATTTGCTGCTCATTACTCCTGAAACAGTTTTGAAAGAAGAAATGTGACTTGGGGCCTCGGGGGTCCACCTTTTCACCCACGATTTCGGTGCTGTTCAGTTGCACTTCCAGAGCGGTTCAGGCCCATCTTGTCCATCACATCAGTAACAGTGCGATCGGCCATAATTTCTCTGACCTTTTGCTTTTGTAGCATAGCCTGCACGGCTGCGCGTCGCTTTCTCGAGAACATCACATCATAATTGTTGAAAGTCTCAAGCGGCAGGGCCGGCATTCCGTGAAAAACTCATTCTCCTTGAGTCAAAGCAAGAATCATCCACTCTACTATACTTTACTACACTCTACTTCTAGTTCATTTTTTTGTGACACTGAAAGTAACCAACTACCCTCTGGAAATCTAACATAGCCCTGGAAAATCACCATATTTGGTAAATCATCTACTTTCATGCGGTCGTTTTCCATGCCTCTTCCTAGAAGTTCCTCAGAAAAACATCGAAAAACGGGTCAGCCGAGGAGCCCGAATCTCATTGGCATCCAGGGAGTTGTTGTTATCCACGTCCAACTCCTTAAACATTCGCCACCTCAGATTCTCTAAATCCGGGAAACCAATGGAAAACGTGACTGTTCCCATCACAGGTGTCTTCCAATGTCCCCTTTCCTAGAAATGCATCATGACACCCACTGACACCTGTTGCCAAGTTGCAGCACCTCATCATTCTCAGCCTGGCTTTGCGGCTTGACTTTTTTCTCGCTCCAGAAAGAAATGCCGTTCAGAGATCATCGCTACCATCTGAGTGCTATCAGATATCATCGTCTGTATAAGTTTGTTTACGAAACGAAATAATGTGGCAAATCAATTGGTAAGCCCCTTTTGGGATGATTTTAAACACCCCTCACATGGGAAAATTTGGTAAATGGCTTCGAATCCTGCAATTTCCCACCTCATGCATGTAACATCAGCAAATCAAAGGAATCATTGCTGAAAAAAATGCGAAAATCGTCCAACACCATCCAACATCTTTGAACAATCTGCGGGTTTTATTCTTGTTGGGGCGACAAGCTTGCGTTTCGTACTCTGAGAATCGGCCTTTTTGGCCGCTATCATCTCAGCCATAAAGCGGCTGTAGGTCAGGGAACCTTTGTCGCCTGGCAGCAATGGAAAATCTGTAATTACAAATTATGGAAATCTATGGAAAATCATGGGTTTTTCGTCAGAACCGGAAAACCATGAAAATGGCACCTGTTTGCAGATGATTTGCCGACTCAAGATATTGAAAGGCACTTCCCAGCAACAGTTTGGGGCTCCGGCCCATCAGCGTGCTCACCAATCGCTCGATTTCGGTCTGATGGAAAAGTCATGGGGCGTCATTCGAGGCTCATGGCCCCTCTGGTAACCCATGGCAACAGAACATCCCCTGCAAAGTAGAAGAATGGAAATTCGTTGAAAGAAATCGGAAACTGCGATTTCCAGCTGCAAGCAGCTTCGTTTTTCCGATAGGTCCGATAGGTGGTATCCTTGTTTGGAACTTTTTAGAACAGGACTTCCTCCTGGATTTCCAGTTATGCCAGGTTTCTGTTCCTAAAAACAATCCATGATTCGGGGAGGCACCTTTGTTTTGGGGGGTCGGTTGAATCCTAACCATCAAGATGATTAAAAAAATAACGATATGAGTCTTCATTGCTAATGGCAGTGATACCAAAAAATCACAACGATGATTGGTGATTAGTATATACATATGGGCAATAATCTTATACTTAAAAATCCGTTACACGGAAGTATAGACTTCTGAACCTCCTTTGATTATATATCTATATATATATATCTATCTATCTATCTATGGGCAATGATATCTTAATTACAACCATATTTTTTCCGTGAAAAAAAAAAACCTGAGAACTTCATCCCTTTCTGCCGGGTCACTGCTGGCATCTTATTCTTCAAAGCCTGTCTGGCTTCGGCTTCAGTGACCGTGCCGCTGTGATCCACATCCATGGAAGCCTCATAGTGCCGATGTTTCGGTATGTCGTTAAACGACCTCATGGTTTAAGTTTTATTGAGCAAGAAAATCGACGTGTAATAATAATAATAATAATAGTAATAATAATAATAACAGTAATAATAACAACAATAATAACAAAAACATGTGTTTTTTTTTTGCCAGGGCGTCGCAGAGGATTTGCCCTACAGAATAACAATAACAGTCATAATGGTAATAATACTTATCATAGTACATAATATAGAAACATCAACAATAACAACAATAATAGTAATGGCAAAAAAAAAAACATAACAAATAGGTTTACCAGTAAAAACATTGATATATACATATATACATATACATAAATATGAGATTCGAAGTTTGAATGGCAGATATAATCAAATATATGGGTTACATTACGATAAACCTATTATGATATATTATATATAAGGGTATGTATGCATGTGTGTGTGATACCCCGATGCCCCTATATTATCTATATTATTGCAGGTTGTACCACCATTTGTGGCGGATAGATTCCAAAAAACAAGAGATTCTACTGATTAACAGCATCCCCTGTCACCCAAAGAGCTGAAAAAGGCCAGGTGGCAAAAAGATCATTGAGCTCCTCACGGAACGGCAAAGTAGACTCGCATCTCTCGGGTAATCCCTTCCCCCAGAAATACTAAATACCCCTATTATCCCCTGTTCGTTTTGGACCCCTGGGATGATTAGGGGGAAGGGATTGTGTATTCTGTGTCTTCCTCCTTTGCTATAGTCATATTGATCTCGATCTATATTGTAAACATCAGTCTGCAAGCTCTCCTTCAGCTGGGTGAGATTTTCCCTGCCCACCATGTCTGTCATCAAGGCCCTGTGCAAATCACTCCTCAAACATCATGCCGGCACTGCCCCGGAGCAGCAAGCAAAACCCAACAAAACCACACCTTTCGATGACCGAAGCCCCAAGTTTCTCTGAGACGCACATTTTTTTCCAGGCAAATAGGCTGAGCTCTGTCGAAGTGCACAATTCAGCCAAGTGTCGTCTGTCGAAGCTTGCCCAGCTCTGAAATCGCCTGACCCGGAATATAAGCGAGTCTCCGCCAACCCCATCCCAAGCACTGCCCATTACCAACGGCCTTATTGGAGATAGGACTCGTTTCTTCCTGCCCAGCCAAGTGCCCAAGGGTCGAGCAAAAATATTCACCATTGCAAAGGATTTCTTTGTAGTTGCATATCAATGTCCAAGTTGCTCAACTGCCGGCATTTCTAAGATATCCATGGGTCATTAAATGTCCCCATGGGTCACATCACCCAACCATGAATGGTATATGGTCAATGCCATGGCTATTATAACGTGATGTCCTTTATATCCCCAAAATGGGACAGTTACCCAGTTACCAACCCCTTATATCAATAGATCCAGCACTGGGGAGTCACCCACCTTTCCAGCTTCCCGCCACCAGTCGTGCATCATCACCTGCCATCGGTGGTGCTTTGAACACTCAAGGATTTGCCCTCACAGATGTTCAAAGAATATGTATAGCCTGTAGAGTAGACTCCTACTAAAATGGTGGTAAGATACTTCGTCCTATCTTTTTGGGGGTGACTGCATACTGTATCTAGTCATATCTAGTCCAAACTATAAATATAATGGTCGCAAGCGAAGAAAAGGTGACAACGTTGGACATCGGCAACGGTTAAAAGTGCATGTCATCTGTGTTCCTCGGGCCTGCTCCACTTTCGGTCTGGCCTGGGGTACAAAAACTCTAGAATTGAAGGAGGTGTGTGTGTGTGATTTCTACCTGAGATGGACAGAAACAAGAAATGCGCCACAGTTTCTTTCGTCAAGCCGCTTTGAAAGAGGGCTGCATCATCTGCTGCACCAAGTGCTGGAAAGACAAGCAGTTCGACAAGGGCTGCCAGTCAACAGCCAACCTGGACAAACGATGTGCTGAGGCAAACTAAACTGTCACTTTGCTCAGTTTCTTCTAGTCCGGAGCTTGACTTTCCTCCCCAAACTGGTGAATCTGAGGAGGGCTCTGGCAAGCTTGTGCCTGAGCCACCACTTTCAGCAAGTCACTGGGCGGTCATTCAGTTTGTACAATACAGTACACTGGAGTCAGCCTCGTCAGCTAGCGGCTTTTTGTGGTTCGGTTAGACGTGAAGTTTCCCATCCGAAAATCATCAGTCACCCTTGGGCGGCTTCCAACCAGGGTTGCCAAGGATGCGGCTTGAAGCTGCTGCACCGTTCTCCCTTCAAAGGCTTTCCTCCTTAGTCCAGTGATCAGTGATGATCAGTGGCCGCTAGATGCTGTTAGCTCCCCAGAAGCTGCACCGCCAAGGAACTGATGTAGACAGTAGAGGTTGTAAAACCTGAGTGGTTTTGAAATCACAAGCCCCAACTCTTCTGTTTCTGTATGGTGCGTGTTGTTGCCCAAATGACGACGATTTATGGCTTCAACTGGGCCGGCGGCATCACACCTCAGATGCAGTGGCAGCAGGATGGCAACTGGCAGGACAGCTTCGCACATCTGCCGAGTCGCCCATGGAAAAGACGTCGCCATAGATGGTCCAAATGCCTTGCATCCAAACCTCTCAGGGCTGCAGCCCACTGAGTTGCTCCCTGCAACTCAGCTCCCTGATTCAAATGTCATCTACAAAGCCAACCCCAACATCTTCCAACCCCAAGTGATGCGGCCTCTGGCGGCATGTAGCCAGGTGTTCCCATGACTCCCGTGCTGTATTTCTTGAAATCCCGCGCCAAGCCAAAGTCGATGACCACAACATTCCTCACAAATGTGTCGTGATCAGTTGGGACTGAAGAAGATTGTTCCAAGTGGCCCAACACAAACAGAGAGAACATGTAGATAGTGTATAGACGTGTGCAGTACTATTATAAGTGGCCTTGATTGGTTCATTTCCAGCGCATGGTAATATAATGTAATATAGACATAATTGGCCTTGATTCCTTGGTTCACTGATTCCATGGATGGATGTAACCAGCCTGGAAACCAGGAAGGGGGTGAGAAAACTGCTGGGAACATCACCTATCTGACCTATCTGTTTCAGCAAGGTTCGGAGCATGCCAGTCAGAGTCTCCAGAAATCATCACATTGGGTTCCTTGATGTCGCAGTGCATGCACTTGTTGTTGTGGAGATACAGGATGCCTGCCTCAGTTGCTCGAAAATCGAACGAGATCGAACAAGCACATCATGTCTTGCCCAAATAAAGCCTGTAATCAGGGTTCCACACAACAGCAAAATGATGCAAAAGGTATCAAAATGTACCACTGCAGGCCAAAGGTGCACAGACTTGCCGAAGGATCCCGGCCAGCCAGTGCTGATTCAAGGCCACTCCATTCTCACTGGCCCTCTGCGCACAAGTCGTGAGATCCCCGCCAAAGTAGGGCTCACTCACCACGTAAATGTAGGCATGGTCCTGGGGAGGTCATCCCTCCAACCATCTCCAACCTACGACCGTTGCACCGTAGGACCTTTTTTGTGACCTACATTTGCACATTGTTACCGTTTTTTCATGCCTGAAAATTGTAGGCAGTGGAGGAGAGCTACCTTTTAGGCACAAAAATAGAGTCTAAAACATCCAAAAATGATCAAAAACGAATGAACCTGCACCAGTTTTCCTCTGACAAAAATGGCACGGTTCGTTTTAAATCTGGCCAAGCATCTTGAAACACCTCGTAAACTCGGGCAATTTTTGGATGGTCCAATTTGGTCAGAAGTTTAAACTCCTCCACGATGTCCTCCACCGGCGCATTCGCGCAAGTCTTGTCGTAAAATTTCACCTGGCCAGGATCATCCCGATGATTCCCCCTTTTTGGGTGAACCCGGATACCCAGATGGTGTAAATTATGAGGATCATGGGCTGCATCATTCCACCTGATGGGATGAACATGATGAACATTAATAATTGGAAGGAAAATGCAGCTTGTTCAAGCTATTTTCTATCAACTGGTGTTTGATGGTGTTTGTATATCACATCTACCCTCTGGTAAACTAACATAACTATGGAAAATCACCATTTTTCATGGGAAAATCCACTATTTCTATGGCCATTTTCATTAGCAAACTGTTAGTTCACCAGAGGGTATTTATCTGTAGAACGACAGCACCCAGTCACGACTCGCTTCTGCTGCGTGCTGCGCTCGGCGGCCAGGTACACAGCACCTTGCCCTCCTTGTCCCAGCTTCTTCTGCAAATCAAAGACCGTTTCCACCTGTCGGTCCCCGCATCCAAAAAAATCATCAGAACTTGGCATTCAAACATCAATGGATTATGATTTTCACCAAAAAATGGGAAGGCATGATGATTTTCTTTCACTAATCCCTTCCCAGCAAGATTAAGATATTAGAATTCCCTCATGAGAGGGAAAAAGAACACTATAAAACGAAACCATGGTTTTGTTTTGGAGTATGTTAATGTTGGATGTGTTAGGGTGAAGGGGCCACTGCAACATCTGAGATTATCTGAGAGGGTAGGACAACATCCCATAAACATATATACATATATACATATATACATATATACATATATACATATATGTATACATATATGCATATATACATATATACATGTATACATATATACATATATACATATATACATATATACATATATATACATATATACATATATACATATATACATATGTACATATGTACATATGTACATATATGCATATATACATATATACATATATACATATATACATATATACGTATATACATATATACATATATACATGTATACATATATACATATATGCATATATGCCTATATGCATATATGCATATATGCATATATACATATATACATATATACATATATACAAATATACATATAAAAATATATTATCATATATATATATATACATATATACATATATACATATATACATATATACATATATACATATATACATATATACATATATACATATATACATATATACATATATACATATATACATA
>Ga0126342_10003976_pt1 | contig 24872 bp, 23 predicted proteins | sample Cyp1metagenome_FD_92528 | JGI IMG/M metagenome (GOLD analysis project Ga0126342, IMG submission 92528) | Coral microbial communities from Lord Howe Island, Old Settlement Bay, Australia - Cyphastrea 1 metagenome | ecosystem: Host-associated > Invertebrates > Cnidaria > Coral ...
CCAATTTCAGCCACATCATTTGCACATTTATGTGGAATCCGGCATAAGTAGATGGCGCAACACCAGCGGGTTGCGCCATCTACTTTCACTGGGGCAGATTCGGTTATTTTCTCAGATTTCGTCTGTTCCAAATACCGGTGTCTGCGCCATCTATCAAGTGGCCCTGAAAACTGTTTTCTGCGCCTGGTACTTTCACCCCGGTGTAGATACAGTGCCTTTTCTTTGTCCGGTTGGCAGAAGTATTTTGGATTTCTTGGAGTCCTTCCGATCAGATCGGATAAGGCTCACTGGTTCCCAAAGCCCACACGCTTTTGACATCTTTTGACCGCTCTTCACTTGCATCTCTCAACATCTCTCAACCATTCTCTGCCCCGACCAACGGCGATCCTGTTCTTCGGTTAGTCTTCCTCCACGAGAGAATGGAAACTCTGCCTACAGAGCGCAGACTCTCATCAAAACGTTTGACATGCTTGGAATGGTTGATCACGCAAAAGTGCGAGCATGGACAATAAACACAAGCAGTCTATCAAATCTTTCAAGATGAACATATATGAGTCATATGAATCTTCATATGTCCAGGATCGTCCACGCTCTTTTGAGTTCAGGGTGCCTTGACAATGTGGCAAAAAGTGTCCTTGAAGACAAAGATGTCATCGGCACCAATGCCAAGAACCAGATAAATCACAAGGATGTGCAAAAATTCGAAGTAGAGAATTCGAAACACTCCTGGCACGAAGCCAATGGAAACAATGGAAACTTGAGGAATCCGAGAAGCGTTGCAAAATGTTGCAAACACATCCAGCAGACAAACTGTTCATATTATACATTGTTATACCGTATACATTTTACACCAGTTCAGCACCTTTCCCTGCGCTCCTTGATAGAAGAGAGCAGCGATTGGCAGTGTCATAATCTGAGTAATACTGCCACAAAGATAAGTACAGCAATCAGTTTGAACATCCGTGAGCATCTTTGAACACCTTAATCTTTGAACATTTTGAACCTGTAGAATTTGCACAGAATTCAAATGACTTCGCAGCAAGCCTCCCTTAACACTTGATATCACTTGATCCGAGGACATGACCATCATGAACATGGCAGCAGCTGCCATGATGCTGGACTTTGTATGGATGTACCTGGAAGCACTGCACTGAGAGTCACTGACCTGCACTAACAAGCTTTGATGATTTGAGTATTTTGAGTGTCCTTTGAGTGTCCTGCCCCTTCTTCAGCTAGCAAACTATCAGCTGCTTTAAACGTTTTAAGCTGTTCACTATTGTTCACTTCTATGCTGATCTAAACTGATCAAAGCTGTATGCTGGGACCTGCTAGGGGCCTGGCGCGACACCAAACACCAAGATCACGGAGATGAAGGAAAGCATGAAGTCAGGCGTGGCCATCTTTTGAATCTCGTTGATGCCAGTGTAAGAAAGCCGAACTCGCATGTTGCCTTACACATCTGAACAACGCATCTTACACACATTTTGGCCCAGGGTGAGGTTGTTCATGTTTGTTTCGCATTCCGTCACGAAGGGGACACAGCAGGTGTGACCGAGAGGCGAAACGAGACTGAAGGCAACTGAATTGGATTTTGGGCTATAGTTGTTGCTTGTGCCACTCATGATCACTGGGGCTAGTGGGAACTGACTGGTGCCTATTTCGTGGATGATTCTTTCTCCATCGTCGACTTTTCCGATGTCAGTCACACTGAACCTGCAACATCTTTAAGCGACTCAAAACAACTCAAAACATCTCAAGACTAAGTGCATTTCGGACGCCAAGAAACCATTTGGCACAAAACGGTCCTCTTCACCTTGAAAAGCCGACTTCAAGAAGGCGTAGGATAAGCCTAGTTTTTCGAAGACTGGGTTCATCACACCTTCTGCTTTGTCAGGCTTCACCTGAATGCTCAAATCCGCCAACATGAAAAACATGAAAACATCTATGGAAATGTTGGAAATGTTGGAAATGCTAGGAGCTGCTGGTACTTGGGCAAAATGTGTCCAACTGCACTATGTGTTAATGAGAATGCACCAAGATACACAATGCACCAAGCTTTGTCTCTGAATGTCTCTGAGCTCATGACTTTGAATTGCAAGTAAGTTTGGCTGTAGACCGATACTTTGGTCTCTGGGAAGCTGGGATCAACAAACCTCGTATCAAATAAAAAATCATCGAACACATGCATTTTGTGGAACTCAAATCGAGCAGCTCACAGGATTTTGCTGAACTCGGATGAACTCGGAAGTTTTATGCACAAAAGAATTTCATTTTGCTGCCAAGTTTCCGCGCATAAAGAGACCCTGCCCCCTGAAGTACAGAAAGAAATCACTGACACCAACATCCAGGACAAAAACATGAAGGCAAGAAATTCAGATTTCATCATGAGCTTCAAATTGTTTGTAAAGATATATTGAATTGAAATAACATATACGTATATATATATATATAAATGATTACAAATGATTACAAATGATTACAAATGTACACATATTGCAATTGTTTGAAATGGTACGAACTGAACGTGTTCAAGAACAATCAGGTTCATGTCAATGTGACACTTTTATACACTTTTACTCTCCCTTCTCGTTCTTCTCGTTGGCCTTCGCCACCATGTCGGTGTGCATGGCGTTGACAACTTCATCGACGGCGCTCTGCGTCAACTCTTGGCAGCTCCAATCGTAGCTGCTCAAGCTGCGGGCTGCTGGAATCGACTGCAGCGCTGGGTTCGAAGCTGTGCCGTAAAAAAGGGCCAAGACTGAGACCGTTTGACTCACTTCCTGGCACGTGGCATCACGTGGCATCACGTGACATCGACGTGGCATCACGTGGCATGCGCTTCGTGAAAGTCCAAAGGAATCAGGGACGTGCCAAATGGCGCCAACTGAGAAAAATCTAAGCTGGAAGAAGTACCAATGCGAAATTGGCTCTGGGAGTCTGTGTAACATTGAAGCGGCAAACAAATACACTGACATTTTGGATGACATTGTCTAAGTCAAAACATGCAACCATGGCCTCTATGTTGGTGTTGTTCACCACCATTGTCCTCTGCAATTCGCAAGCGTGGAAAGCACACCATCTGTCAAAATCATTGCAGTTCAACTATGACAACATCATCTGCTACATATGATAGATCAATCATCGATATCTTCAAATGATTGTGCCTGTTAGTGAGGGATCAAAATCTAGGATTTCCTTATTTGGGGAATCGAAGCTGATAGAAACATATTAGAACTAGAAAACTACTGTATACATCTGTATACATCTGTATACATCTGTATACATATGTATACATCTGTATACATCTGTATACTGTATATTTCAGTATATGATAGTATATGTTACATCTGTAGAGGGTGCATGATCTGCATCGGCCGTCCTCTCCAACTCACAAATGTTCTTGAGTCTATCTTGGGTCAACACGCTCTCAGTGCCCATGCCGCTCTTGTAGAAGAAAAATACCCTGCAGAAAATGTGAAGTGTTGCCATGACCCACTTGTAATGTGCCATGCCATGCCCATTAATATACTTTTCACATATTTTCACATCTTTCCACTTGATTCTCTTGGCACGTCAGCGATGTGACGAGAGTCTTTTCTGACCTTTTCCCATTCTGATGCCGTCACGGCTATCAATCACAGCTATCACTTCTATCACAGCAAGCTGTCACGCCTTTCTGTCTCGAGGTCGGATTCGTCCTCCTCCTGTAGCTGTCCCGCAGTTGCCTGGCGGGCTCACCAATCTGCGCAAGGCTCTGTCTATAGCTATGGCATGCTATGACAGCCAGCAACAGCCTGAGGGGATCGACTGAGAAACAAAATGAGACAAATGAATATGAATATAGTTGTGATATGTTGTGATATGAATGCTGTGAAACAGTATGAGAGTTATGATAGAATGATAAACGAATAGAAATTATGGACTTTCTGAAATATGGTGAATGGCGATGTGATACAAAATGAAATCAGAAATGATCAGAAATGTACGATGGTTGCTCTGCATTGGTTTTCCCTTTCACAGTCCTCTTCTCCGGCAGCCAAAAAGGCACGTCGATGCTGCGTCATCTCACCATCCAAGATCATCCAAACGTCATCCTGCCCAGAAAGTCTACTGAAACCATCCGAAAGCCACAGGCCAAGCCGCCCAAGCCCATCCAAGCTCTCTGACTTTCAAGATGGAACATCATGGAATGTGGCCTATATGTGGCCTACGTGTCTTCTCATGCCTTTGACTGGAAACTTCCCCATTGTTTGGGGCTGCAAGGTAAACTTCTCTGGCAGCATGTTGGATCAATTTGATCATTTTATGCATGGCAATGTTTGTCAAACATAAAAAACACACTGCTTTGCTCTACGCACAGTCTGCTAGAATATACATGGAGGCATGTATGCAGATCATTGCAGGCTCATGCAGGCTCTGCTTTTTTGTGCCCAGGTTGCAAGCTGTCCGCAAGCTGCAGAAGCTTCGGCACCCCGAGTTTGACGAATGTGAATGGCCAAGGATGGAATTACTTCATTGATTCTTTGACGGAAATTCTGAATGGTTTGTTCATCTGATGCAAAAAAGTCATCTTGTGGATTTTGATTGTATGGGATCAGGTTGACAGACAGGAAAATTGCAGGATCATCGTATAGCGGCCTCAGAAATTCTGCCAGCTCGCAAGCATGCTGAGCAGTGTCGTTCACACCAGCGATCATGACAACGGCTACCATGAAGCGGTCAGGACCGTTTCCAGATCTCAGCAACTGGGCAAACGCATTTCTTAATTCCACCATCGAGTATCGAGATGTTGGCACGAGCTGACGTCTCAAAAAGTCGCTTGCAGAATGAACAGACCATACGAGGCCACACCTAAGACCTTCCAACTCAAGGATTTGAGCTGGCGAGGGTGCTACCGTTAAGATCTGTATCCGTTTCCGTGCAAAGCCCATGCGGTGCAAATCACTCAAGGTCTCTACAGCCAGTTTGACATTTTCCAGATTTGCCAAAGGTTCTCCCATTCCCATGAAGACAACCTTTAGGACTTTGGGCAAACCAAGTTCATTTGCTAGACGTCGGCCATGCACCACTTGAGCGATCATCTCCTCGGCCTCCAGATTTCGTAGAAGACCCATGTGCCCTGTGCGGCAAAAGCGACAGCCCTGAGCACAGCCAGCCAACTTGCGACGAAATACAAATTGTCGTACACATTGTGCTGGTTTTGCTGGTTTTTGTATTTAGCCATGTTTTAGATGCTTTCGAGATTGTTTTAGACTTGGCTTTAGATGTAGCAATTTCAGATATTTCAGTATTCTCGGTGACCTCAGTGGCAACTTTGGCCCCACCGTCGTCATCGTATGACTTGGGTGGAATCAGCACCGACTCCACTGACAGACCGTCGTGGAGACGCAGAAGGAATTTGGTCGTGGAACTCGTGGAACTCGAACCGGTCACCTCTGCACCTTCTGCAACTTGGATAACTTGGATAACTTGGTCTTGCTTTGTACTTGTCTGTACGAGTACTTCGTCGTTCACTGCGTTCACTTCTTTCACTTCGTCTTCCAACTGCTTCAATTCAAACGCTTCACAGACTTTGACGGCTTCAGTTTTCAGGGCCTCTGCAAAGATATCATCGAAGAGGCACAATGCTTTCAGCGCTTCCCGCTGTTTTTCATTCAATGCAACCGTTGCAACCCTGGCTCCCTTGGCCACTCCCTTGACTTTTGCCTTGGCAGCCTCGGAGAATTCGAAGGGAGAAATCCCCGCTCTCAAAGATGACCAGAAAACTGTCCAAAGAAAGTCCTTAGATTCCTTGGGTGCCTTTGACTTCTTTGACTTCGACTCGCAAAGTTCTGATAGTTGTTGACGTGTCAGTTGGGCAATTCCGGCGCGAGCAGTCCTTTGGGAGGGGCTACACAAACAGAAAGTCACACCTGCTACCAGTCCATTGAAAACTTTATAAGCCGTGGAAGTGGAAGGCCTGGAAGATCCGGAAGGTCTGCAAGGCCAACCAAGGTAACTAAGATAACCAAGCTTGGTTGTTTCAGGCCTGGTTGTTCCAAGCCTGGTCGAGGTTTTTGACTCGAACACAAATGCCGTTGTGACCAAACCTTGGGACGATGACTGAAAGTACATGGAGGTCATATAGTGCTGCAAAGGTAGGCGTGAGGCTGTCCTGGGCTAGAAGATGCAAAAACCTCGAGTCCTCATGTTTACAGATGTTTACAGCATAGTCTACGAATCTACGAAGACATCACACCTTGAGATTGGAAACCTGCAGACGTGCAAAATGTTGCAAGTGGCCCAGGCGTTCCGTGGTGTGTTGGGACCAGCTGGAAAACACGAAAACACAAGACATGAATGAACAGCTTAACAGCTTCATTGAAATAAATGGAACCTTCAAAGACACATGCAACGTATTTCAAATTATTTCAACATCATTCAACGTGAAGATACGTGAAGATGCGTGAAGCATGTGAAACATTGTGAAACCATATTCAGCCTATGCTACATGGATTCTGCCTGGCTCCCGGCTCCCGCCACTATGTATCACCATGCCGACCCTCGTCATGATCGTCAAAAAGCCAAGTCCAGCAGCCAATCCGGCCATCAGGAACTCAGCTCAAAGTGGTTTGACGGCGTTCAACATGTTTTTCCACAAGTTGAGCATGTTGTATCATTTTATAATATCTCTTAACATATTTTAAAAAATACAATTTGAGATACAAACATCAAGGAGGCTGTGTTTACTACGTGCGGGCTAGATGGGATAGTACATGGCTGAAGATGTGAGAAGGGAAACATGTTAAAATTGATGCGATTAACACTTCCAAACAGTCTGCGGGACAAATGGACAGGTCCCAGGACAGGCACAGTATTTTTATCCATAGATTAATAGATTACCAAACAAAAGCATCGCTTGCGCTGGGGCAAGGGACAAACACACATCCAGAACAGCAGTAGAGAGGGCCAAGCAAATCTATGCGGACAATCTCTTTGTTGGAATTTTCTCAAGCTGTTGCTTCTTAGGTCGAATTCTACCTGTTCCCATTGTCAGTCACCGAAACTTTCAAGAATACATAATTCGCAGAAGGGCATGGACCTTCCTCTCTCCTGATATACATTCAAGATGTTTTGCATGTTTTGCAGCATTTGCTTTCTCAAGTTGCTCTGCACAAATCATACCCGAAGCTTTAAAATCATTGATCTTTCTGGCTTACGCGATTCTTAAAGGAAATCCACCCCACTGACCCTACAGTGCCCTCCAGCTACAAGATTCTGTCTTAGCATTTTGAGGTGTTTCTTCATGTTTCTGATGCGTCCTTCCTGAAAACACTTCGAGTCACCATGAGAAGGAGGCAACTTAGCCAGCACGTGCATGTCCAGCGTACGAAGTGCTTTGCCACTTGATCAGTCAGCCTGACGGGATAGGCGATTGGGGTCAATGATGGTCAACGTCAAAACCACAGAAGGCCCAGGTAGGTTCAGCAGAATTCTGTGTAAACTGCTACGAGTATGACATAGTATGACACATGATGTGTGAATCAAGTGAATGACCCATAATGACCTGCAAGGTGCCAAAGAAACATGGCCAAGCTGCTAACCATGCTAAACGAAAATCATCAAGAGAAAAACTCAACACTCAAGAGCTCACCGAACTTAGCCGTTCTAAATCTCCACTCGCGCATGATCTTCACAACATCACTACGTCACTCCGTCCTGTCCACTGTCTTCATGTCGGATTGAACTACTCCCAGGCTTCCCAGGTGTTTAGTCGGGAAAAGGGGAGACTGAAAAAAATACTGTGAGGGCTTGCACCAGAGCACGAAAGAGATAAAGTCCCGCTGCTGTTTTGAACGCAGCGAGACTGCTCTGGTAGCCAAGCACCCCCTTGAGCCAAAAAGCACTCTGACGGGTTCACGATGACTAACACTGACCAATGACCAATGTCTGCAAGACATGCAGCAAACTGACGGGATGGACTCCCGTTTGAATACCAATGAGAATGGAGAGAGCAAGACTTCCAGCGGGGACAGCTCTGAAAAGAAATAAGTCCTGCAGCAATTCCTCACAAGACAGCTATCAAATGTCAGAATAGATATAATTTACAATCTTATGTACATATAATATCATATAGTAAACACACACACACACGCACACATCATATGGCCAACAATGGCCATGCATACAAATTGTGAACGAACCGAACAACTCCCGTTCAAACGTGTTTGCACCTCGCGGTGGGTACGCAGTCACTTTGTCCTGCAACTTGGAGAGAACATAGTGACATAATGTGACATAATGTGACAAACATAATGACATAGTTCATCATAGTTCATCCATTTTGTCGCCGGATGTGATTCGAAATTCAAACATCTGAGTGCAGGGATTGGTCTATATCTACAAGAACCGTGAGGAAACTGGGAGAACATTTGACGCTTCGATCTCTGCAGTGAAAACTGGATCCGAAAATGATCCAAAAACTACATCAAATGCTAAATATCTGCGAGGCAGAAAGCCACAAAAAGCTGTTGCAAGAAGCTGAAAACAGCATCTAAGTATCTTGATCTACTTCAATATGATTCATATACAATTTATATAATTCATATGAATCTTCCTGAGACCTGCTAAGTTGCGGGCAACAGGTGGTGGAAGCGGCAAATCTCCAAACCAAATCACGAGAACTGTCTTGTCCTTGGACCACTTGGACCACTTGGACCACTTGGACCACTTGGACGACTTGGACGACTTGGACGATGGCGTCCCAGGTTAGCACAACAGCGTCATGATCACTCGATGACGATCATGCGGCATATCTTTTTTACACTCGATGATCACTCGATGTCTTTCTTCACTCCTGAAAATGCTTTACGATCTCAGTCAATTCAATTCATCTTAATTCATCTTAATTGTCTTAATTCATCTTAATTCATTCCTCTAAACTAATTGTCAACTCTTTACCGTTCCCAGTTCCGTGCCCTCTTGCATGGATCTTGACCAATGATAGCACAAGGAAACAAACAAAAACGGATGGGATGGGATGGGATTGGATGGGATGTGACTTGCTGCAGACTGCGGCATACTGTATATAGTATAGTCATGTATAGTCTGTAAATGTGGCAATTGACAGCCTATGTATTGGTGACTGGGAAGGTATTCGTATGTTTGTATGAGACTTGTGCTCGTAAAATAGGACGTAGTGTCAGTATGCCTGGATTCACAATCAGATTGATTATTATGCTTCTGCAAACTGACAGGTTCTGTCCAAAGTAGCAAGTCATAGCAAGTCATAGCAAGTCATAGCAAGTTGTATCTTTGGCATTCTCTGACCCTCAGTGATCCTCAGTGATCCTCTCATCCTCAGTTTCCCACATCGTGGCCATCACGGTGATGTGCCACCTCCAGCAGTTGCCGAGCAGCATTTGCTGCTGGATCCTCACGACTCGAGCGCTTGATCGAATCGAAAACGTCCAATCAAATTTATATACTATAAAGATCTATAAAGTACTATGTAAATAGTATTTCATAGTGATCTTATGATTCTTATTTGCCATATGAATAGATGCACTCCTCAGTTCAACCTAAGGAAAACGTCTCATTCTGTACTGTACATATCTTTTGGTTGTGAACTCAATGTGAACATCACACTTGCATCACACTAGAGCATAGAAACTAACTGGCTATGGAGGAACATGAACAGCCGAGTCTTCGAGTACCAAATCCTGTGGCAACAGCGACAGCTATGATCCCAGGAGTCTGCGACCTCTCCGCCCTCTCGGAGGACACTGGCAACTATCCGAACTGCCTGGTGAAAAACAAAACAGCACCTCCCAACAAACAAAAAAACAAAAAACATATTCAAGACTATTCAAGGCACACTCAGAGACTCAGAGACTTTGAGACTTTGGCAGCAAAGTATTCATCTATCATCGTCTATCATATCTATGTGTACGTGTATGATCGTGTATGCATCTGTGCATTTGCGGTCATTGGCGCCTCGCCATCCGTGACAGGACCCCACACTCCATCACTGGCAATGACCACAAAGCAGTCCTGAATAAAATTGAAACACACACACAATGCTGACACACACACACACTGTCAAGCTGCACTAGTAGTGGACCTTTCTGTGACCTTTCTGTACTTTCTTAATTCTCAAATGGTCGGATCTGTCGATCACTCTAGCAGCTGTAGCGCTGTAGCGTCCTCCCGGAGGTCCAGGGTGGAGACAAAAATGTCTGGCCTCCGAAAATCGTTCTAATCAATTCTAATCGATAGTAATCTGATCAAGAACTCTTTGCTTTTTGCAGTGAAGAACTCTTTCCATCTCACGTTGTGCAAGTGCCGTCCAACCATGATCTTTGGTTACATGTTTATAATATTTTACAATTGTGTATATCATATCAATGTATACGTTTCTGCTCTTTTGCTGGCGACCTGATATGCTTTATTTGCGGTACACGTCTTGGTCGGCTTAGTCCCCGACACCGCGCTCACCACCTCAACACAGACCGCTGAAGACTTGAACTCGCAGGACTTAACATATCTTACATTATCTTACACTTACTTAAATTAGACTTACTGTAAATCAATGTAAATCATCTTAAATGATCGTTAAATCTCAAATTCCGACATTCCGAATCTGTATTACAGCATTCCATGGTACGAGTACAGAGCGGCAGGTAATCCCAAGGATATTCAAAACTAGGCCAATCTGGGCCATCAGAGTTGACTGCACAAGGGACAAAAACTTGACAAGACATGACATTGACAAACCATCACCTGGCTCCGACTTTGGTCTTGATGTCTTGAGGTCTGCACGTTGGCACCTGTCTTGTACTCTATGTCACCAAAGCCACGAGAAACCGAGAGGCCAGCTAAGCCCGTGCCCTGCCAACGAGAACATTGCCCATTCAAAAAGGTAAGGTTGGCATCAAGCCCTACAGAAGCCTCTAAGCAAACCTTGAAATAAGAAACCAAAGAGCTGCTGGGCAAAAAGTGGCTTAGTTGGATTCAGAATGCAAACTTTCGCCAGACTTGTTGTAGTGCGTAGCGTGGCATTTCGGCTAAGTGGCTTAGATCTCAATGCCATCACAGCATATCTGTGCATATCTGATATCTATTGAATATATTGATTTCAATTCAATTCTATTGATATCTGATGTCTCGGGGGGTTAACAGAGTCAGTGTCTTGGCCTTTTTGCTCGGCAAAACGATACGCCAAATTCCACTGGCTTGGACCACTGCCTGAGATGGGTGAACATTCTATGCGTATTTCCTGGATTGCAGTGTCCAGCTGTGCTGACAACATTGGTCAATTTCTTACTAACTATGACTAACCACCAATGATGAGAAACCCCCGTTCCCGGACCCACAAGCTTTTGACAACCCGCTCAGAAGAAATCCAATTTGTGTGGGAAGTGTATGTGTATGTGTATGTGAAGATTATGGAAATTGGCACCATTATGCCACATCAGAACCTTGAGAAGCTAAAGTATAGACAATCTTGTCACCTGTTTCAATTTCATTCGTCTTTCCACATGTGCATCTTTGTATATAATGCTCCATTTGTCAGATTGCTGTTTCTGCTTCACCAAAATCTTCTGGGAATTGCTACATCTATGCCTCCCGGTACAAACATAGCAATCATTCATGTAGGAAAAATTTACCTATCCTGATGGATGTTGATGTATGTCCACATATCTCCACATGTGTCTGATTGGTGTCTCAACATGTCGCTCTGTTATACTCTGTTAATCTTTAACTCCCCTGGATCTCCTCTCTGCCTCGTCTATAGATGCCTACGAGTGTGTGCACCTGGGTCTGTGTCTGTGTACGTCCCTGTGCAGGGTGCGCCTGTCAGGTCTATGTCGGTTTGAATGTCAATCAACGATGTCAAAGCATGTCAGAGAATGCCAGGTCAAAGAGCATCTGTGTCAGCTCTTTCTCTATGTTTTTCAAAAAAACAATGTACCTTTCCATCCATCTATCCATGATATCCATGTCTATATGATGTACATCTATATCGTCTATATCATTCTATATCTGTATCCACGTCTACATCTATCCAATCCAACTCAGGCATCTATCTGTCAGTCTGTCTGCCTGTATCTATACAACATGATGTCTCTTTGTGTTTCTAAGTGTGTATGCTTGTGTCTCCTCTATGCATCTCTCCATCTGCGTATCTACATCAATATCTACATCAATATCTACATCAATATCTAACTATATCTATCTATATATATATAATTATATATATAATTATACATCTATATTATAGTATCTATATCTATATCTCTCTCTCTCTCTCTCTCTCTCTGTCGCTCTGTCGCTCTGTCTCTGTCCGTCTGTCCTCAGTACCCAATCAGGCACCCATCCGTTGGTCTGGTCTAGACTGGTCTACTCTCGCCTGCATATCCACCAACCGTCACTAACCTTTTTTTCTTGTGTCTGTGATAGTCTGTGGGCCTGTAAGATCCTGTAAGTATCTCAGTTTTTGTGGATTTGTAGCTGGGCCTCTCTATCTGTTTGCGTTAAGGTGTTGCCTCTAGATGTGCATGGATGAAAGTCCGCTTTCTCACGGATTCTGGAACATGTAACGAGCATGATTTATCTATATGTGTTTTGTGTCCCTCTTAACTTGCAACATGGCATTGTTTCTATACATAAATGTGTCTGTGTACATTGTATATACACTATTGCGTGTTTGCGTGCACGTACACCATTGTACAAGTAATATTACATCTATCTGTACATTATTAATAATACGCAATATACAATTGGGAAAAAACCTAACTGCGGATATGCGTCTCCGCTTCCAAGTGATGCAAAACAAACGTACCTGAATTCCAATATGGCAGTGTGTCAAAACCTTGTACCCCTGGTGAACATCAAAATAGCTGGTAAATGGATGTTCATCCCCCTAAACATGGTATTAATAGGTATTGATCCATACCCATATGTTCCCCCAAACAAAAACCTCTAGTATGGAATTTAGAACGGATGACAATTGGAGAAACATCATATTGCATATCTGGACGTGAAACTAAGTTCTGTCATAGAGTCATAAATGCAGTATAGAATATTATAGCATATTGTAAATACTGATTTGATTTGAAGGTTTTACAATTTCCGTTTTCGTCGAGGTTAACCTTGAACTGGGCTCCCGGCAGCTCCTTCGGCTTCAATCCTCTTGCGCTCTCCCGGAACGTCGGGCCTCTGCACGATCGAAAACCGGGAAAAACGGAAACAGAAAACCCCAAAAATTTCCAAAAACATATGAAATCCATTGAAATCCCAAACAAATCCAAACAGCGCCCGCATACGACAGGTTGCGACATGGAAAACCCCCATGGCTGCACATTGAGCTCTAAACAAGGCTAACAAACAATGGATTGGCTATTGCAATATATTGCAATGGTTGACAAGACAAAACAACATTTGCAGAAAACCGTTTTTGCAATCTCAATCAAATGTCCTGTATCCTCTGTTTTCTCTTTGTTGTCAAATCCTCTGGGCATGTTCCTACCTTGTTTCTTTCAAATGAGAGTTCAAGGCAATTATGCAAACTAAGCCTAACTAAGCAAGTCTTGATGCATCTGAACGAAAATAACAAATTTGGATGCATTATGATGCATTTATCTTCACAACATTCCAGCATATTCCAACAAATCCACAAAGAATCGGGCAGTATGCAAACTAACACTGACACAGTGCAGGACCTGTTTTTGCTTGTTCATATGATGTTTGTATGGTTCTTACAAAATTTGGTTCAGTCATAGTATGAACAGGTAGCTGCCTGGCAGCTGTTGGGGATAGTTCAAAGTGGTCCAAATGGACGTGACTGACATCATCAATTGTGAAACAGGACCTGGTCTTGGACCAAACCAACATACGAACCTGTCTCGTCTTTTGAATTAAAACCGACGCCCGGACGTGTGATCTTCAGACAAACGCACTGCCCGGCAATCCTGCAGAAAGCACAACTTTGCGTGGAATAAAAACGTTTTTATTTTTCAAACGTTTTTAAATAAGGCAATTGAAACTACGCACAAACCTGTTGATCCTGTTGGGAACGTGTTCGTGACTTGTTGGGTTTTAAGATTGTTTCATGCCTTTTCGGCAACCGCCTTTTCAGATCGTTTCAACAACATTTTGAAAATTAGTGCCACATGTGTCAAAGCAAGCCCCGGCTGTTTGGGGTTCACCCAGCCGTTTCATCTCTTTTAGTCCTTTCGTCCCAGAACAGCACGGCTGTCCCCGGCATTTGCAACTGCAAGTCGCAAACGACCATCCTGGGGCATCTGAGTGGAAACATGAAAAAATGCCAATTTGAAACACCTTGCAAAAGTATGCAAAAGTGCAATACCAAGTTTCAAAATTCCATGCCAGAAACAAACAACATCAAACAACTGAGAAAATAATCCGGTTTGATTCGGTTTCATAGTTTGCTGTTTAGATCGTGAAACAAAAAGTTGCATGTCAGACACCTCGTCGGGCCCATAGAATGTGCAGGTGCTGGCAGTGCTTCCTCGAGAGCCCGAAATCTATTTGCCGCGGATCGGTCACCATTTTTGATCCGAGAAAACGAGACACCAATCACACTCCGAAGGCCCATCAATGGTTGTTTGATGTTGTTTGCTATTTAGATCTATTTAGTTGCCGCCAAGTACTAATTAATACTTTACTTACTTCACTCAAAAAAAAACTCCATTGTTCATTCCATTTGTTCTGTTTTGTGCTGGTTTGCCCTGTACACCGTGTCATAGTGTTAATCCTTTCCGTGCAGCCTGCATTTGCCCAAGCCGCTGCAGGACCTGCTTCTAGCCTCAAAAAAAAAAACTTCGATGTTCACAAAATGAAACCAGGGAACGAAGCCTCCAAATCCTCCAAGAAAAAACGTTGCAACAAAAACATCAAGAGTTCAACCAATGCGCAGCTGGGACATGCAAGTTTCCACTTCGAGACACACCAACCTTCACACAGGGCCTCATGAAAACGTTTTTCAACATGTGATTAGATGTGATTAGCAGTTTCGGCAGCTCGTGGCAAAATACAAAGGGATGCTGTTTGCATCTGCTTGCCACGCCTGTTGGCATACTGGAAGAAATTGTGTTCTGTGGTTCGGAAAGCAGCTTGCAGTGCTGACCGCATGGCCATATCACTGCTAACCTGCAGAACTGCTTTGCAAATGGCAAATGGGTTAAAGTGCTGTATCTCAGAGAGTTGTGCCTGATTTTTTGCACCGCCCTGCCCCCCCCCCCGTTTTGAAAATTTCTTCGCTAGCCTCGCGTTTCATCTGATGCCTGATGCACTCGAAGACCTGATGCTCAATTGATTTTAATTCAATTGATGCGCAAGTGTTTGTGATAATCTATGGATGTTTATGCGTCAAAAATACTTAAAAGTAACCCTCACTGCAAATGTGTTGCAAATTGGAATGTTGTGTTCTTTCTCGTTCCACGGGGCGCTGCAAGTCGCTGTGTTCTACATGTAGCAAATCACAATCTATGCCGCACACAATTCGGTCCAGATTTGTGGCCACAAAGTCACTGCACGATGCCCCTCAGTCAACACATCGAAGATCAAAATCAGTCGCGTAAAGAATTTTGTAACGAATCAGTTAAGAAAGGGATAAGGTAAAAGGATGTAAAAGAATGTAATTAAAAGGTAAAAGGTGCGTCAAGAATCAAAATGCAGAGATCGTCTGCTTTGAGCAAATTGAAGAGATTTGAAGAGCACATGAGTGTGGCGCCTGAATGACCATCGAAAACCCCAAAGAGTGACACCACCGCCTTTTTACAGCTGGCACCTTCCGGAGCCCGAATGACCCGCAGCCCGAGACCGGGAAATGTTTCGGATGACTTTCAATTCATTTCAATTCTCACATATTCTCCCGTCACAAAAGCCCACCCGGAATAAATTTGGCACATTGACAATCAATTGACATACATTGACCACAAAAAGTGAACAGAACATGACACCATATGACACCTCTGATGACAAGATATTTCAAGGCATGTCATGTTTGCATTTTGGCAAGGAGGACGCATGAGGACGCTGAAGCACCTACTGCTTCAACAGGGATCCCAGCTCGGACGATCATTCGGTCCTCAAGCAGGTCAGAGCGCGCAGCGCGCAACACATCGCACTTTCAAAATCTGACTCAAATCTGTCCATGGACTTCATTGTGAATTCATGAGAGGGGCCCCATATGATCTCATCAGTGCCCTTCGGGGGGTCAATGGTCAAAGTGTCAAAAGTGTCAAAGTGCGCTTCTGCAGCTGCAGTCCATGTCTGTCCTCCATTTGTGCCTTGCCCACCCCCTTTTCCTCCGATGGCAAAGTTAGCACGCTCATGCGCACACATTGCGCACACGTGTTGTTTGATCTTGTTTGAATGACCAGGAGAGGAATGCAATTCACCATTAGGTGCCTGAAAGCTGCCGATCTGCATGCCGTTGATCCTCAGAACATGAAGGGTGCAGACAAACAGGCAAACCCACAAACCGGTTCAAGTCCCAGCCCCCAAATTCCCCATACTGCAAACACTATGGAAATTGCAAGGCCGCACATGTCTCTGGAGTTCTTTTAAAGCGCCTGGCAGGCAACGTAGGTGACTGGTAAATCATCTACCGAAGGCTACCGAAGTAAGGGTTCTCAAAGGTCACGACTTTGTCGCGCAAATGGTACCAATACGTCGTAAGCTGATCATCTCGGAAGGCCAACCATGGCCCACCCTCACGAGCCAATTTTGCACGGCGTAGCAGCTGAGATGCCTGCAAGGCTGTCCAGCTCAGAGCATTCAGAGCATTCCAAGAAGAAAAGCGACTGCGAAATGATTCGAAACTTCAAAACACATGTACTGTAAAGATATTGCGATATAGAAACAAGAAAACAACAGAATCGATTCAACTGCTACAGTACCAACTGTCTCCACAACTACTCATTTCATGACATTTAATCCGCGTCCATCCGCATCCTGTTTCACTGTTTTGTTCTGTTTTGTTCAGTTTTCAGTTCTGTGTTGTTTCTCTTTTGACATCTTTTGACATCTTTTGACTGTTTCACTGTCCTCCAAAGGCGGCAAAGGCTGACCAAAGCGGTGCAAGATGCCAGCACGGTCAAGCTGCAAACAGCTGTGCTGTTGTCGGTGGCCATGACCGTGGCGCTCCCAAAAGGCCTCCATACAGAAAAAGTCGCCTGAGAGCACAGAGTTCAACTGAGCTAAAAGATGCACAGAGTTCAGTCAGAGTCAGAAAAACTCAGAAACTGCAAAGACCAACAAAACGCTCTATCATGCTCTATCATCATATTTCCATCTTTCAAATTATCTTTGGCTGTGGCTTCTATTTTTTATATTATCTGTCCCTCCTTTTTTGTTTTTTTTCTCTCTCTCTCTCTTTCTCTCTTTGATGTGGCCTCTTTGGATTGTCACTTTTGTCTGTAGGCAATGGGCCGGCAATATTCTGACGTCTGGCTTTTTTGAATATGTGGAAAGCCCCGTCACAAAAGCCAGCCAAATTCATAGTGTTTGCGGGGTAATTGATTGAAACGTTTACATTTACATAGTGTTGAGCCCATCCTGAATGTGCAATGAACAAATCCCAAGGCGCAGCAATCCTCGCACAGAACTTCTGCAACCGTATCCTCGGCTGAACTTGCGTTGAACATCTCTACTTCAGCATCAAAAGGGAGTGTCTGAACAATGGTACATATGAATACATATGATAAAGATTGGACAACATCCATGGTCCCTGAATGAATTTGAAGGATGGAAAAGGATACGTAGGTATATGGATCAATGGGCGAAATGCCTTCAGGCAAGGAGGACCAAGAAAGGCTGGGCCTGAGCCCATGCATGCCCCATGCCCCAAGACCCAATGGGTGAATCCATTTAGAAGCTCCGGCATGCTCCAGCTACAAAGATCTACAAAGCATATCTTCGTCACTGGCATTTGGTGAGAAGCAAATACAAATACACTTAGCCTTGGCATGTCTTTACGACACATCTTTTGCGGTAGACTTCCAGCTTACCAACTTAGTAACTTGAATGAAAACTTGCCGAAGCAAAATCCGAGGTTCGGGATACTCAGAGCATTTGATTCCACCGAGTACTTGACAGTGTTTTTTTCCCAAATGTGGGTGCTGCTGCACTGCCATGTCATAGCCTTGGTCACTGTAGTATTGACCTTCCACCTGCCGGTGACAGCACTCCAACTCCGCAAAGTTTCATTTTCGAAAACTGAAATTGCTCTGAATTGCTCTGAACCGCTGATGTGTTCTGAGATTGTGTGGGTGTGTCTGTCCGTACCACTGGCCGCTGGTATTCTACCTGCACGAGCCACTACATATCTCCCGTTTGGTGTGTTTCTATCAGTAGCATCTGCTATGGCAGGTATCCCGTTCGGTGTACCAAAGGAACCTTCGCGTACGCAAGAAGAACAAGCTTGAGCGGTTTATTTCGGCCCATGTTTGCACATTTTAGTATGAGCATCAAATTCCCAAAGTGCCATCAGCCCAAGAAGATCTGAATAGGGATGTGCAACTGTACAATACTGTGTTTAGGTCCTTAGGCCGGGCGATTCCTGTCATTCTTGCTTCCTTGCATGTGCTTTGGAGGGGACTGCATGGGGGCATGTCGTCCAAATATGGGCTATGGGCTATCTTACTATATACTGTATATTGCAAGGATTTGCAAGGTGGGGGTTCAAGAATGACTTCAAATACTGGCAATCGTATTCTAAGGCTGGGTGTGAATTGTAGCAACTATTCAGAGCACTCACAGTGCGCCTTGGTTTCATAATTTGTGGTTGCTGAAGCGAAACGTTGGTTGCTGAGCCGTAGTTGCTGAAGCGTAGTTGCTGAAATTTGCTGAAGCAAAACAACTGTTGGTTGCTGTTGGTTGCTAAGCCGTGCTTGCTGATCCGGATTGGCGGAGCTGTGTTGCTGAATCGGACTTTAATCAGTTGGGAGTGGTGTGCTGTTGGGCTAAAGGCCAAAGCCGGCTAAAGGTCTATCGAATGGACTTTGTTTTGACATGTTGAGAGTCAATGCTGGAAGACATCTGAAATCGTCTAGGACAGTGTAGTCCACCATAAGCCTTGTATGTCGTTGGTGCAAGCTCATCATGACATGGGAAGGCTCGTGGTTCCGGTGTTCTCTTGTGGCCCGGAGAGATTCGGAGAGGATGTAGACATTGCTGCAGAAACGTCTGTAGCTTAACATGAGTTCTCTGGGCAATGCTGAAAATAGTATGAACAATGCATGCAAAAAAATCAATAAAAATCAGACAATTCCATAATTCATCTTAATTCCAAAACATGCTAAACACTGGTGATATGATACAAGCCCGACGAACTTTGGTTGGGGAGCGGAAAGTAGTCCCCCATTGGCCAAAGGATGTTTCAGGTGCTTTTTTTGGCAAGCTTAATGATCGTGATTCCACCTCACCCCTGACAACCTTGCAGGAAGAACTAAGTTCGAATGCAGACCTGCCTTGCAAGTTGCTGGCTCCCGCGGAAAAACCGAACAGGCACACCTTAGATGTGCACGATTTTGCACTATGCGAGTCATCGAAGACAGCGTCGCATTCCATGGTCCACACAGATGCGCAAAGGTTGCAGGACCAAACAATGCCCCTCCAGCAGGCCAGGGCACTGTTCCACTTTCAGCGGATGGTGTTGTCGGCGCTTGCCCGAAGCATGGCATTTCTGGAAGCCCTCCAGGGAAAAGAAGTCCATACACTCCTGGGGAGGGGAACATTTGCCCGACATGCCTTGGCTCAAGTGCACACAGTGGTGTAAAACGGCATGCAGATGCATACAGTACTTACAATACACTACAATACACTACTGAGATCTACTGAGTCACTGCAAAAATATTCAGAGATCTGCAAAGTGCAAGTACTGTCGGATTTGGGGTCCTCGCACTTCAGGGCAGCAGGAAGATCAGCGAATTCTGAGCACATTATGATGGTTTCCCCCTTGCTGAGGACCACTTGGATCTGCTCGGCCCTGAGATTCTTTGTGAAGCTGTCAACATCTGCCTTTTGATGCGTTGCCACTGAGATGTCGTACTGATCTTCAGCGAAGCTTTCAATTGCTGATTTTACCTAAGTTCACCACCCACATCTCACCAGATCAATCTGCCATCCATTATTATGATTGTAACATATTGTAACACTCTGTGAACCCCAAATAGCTTCTCAATCAATGCCCATCCCCCAAAACATGGGATGCTTTGACCATCTTTGACCCATTCCTGCATTGCTTCACCATGCTTCCCCGCGCCAGCACTATGCGCGCTATCCTGTATGGGACCAAAGCCGGCGAAAAAATTGCAAGACCCACCAGGTCCACAAGACCTGCGAAACCTGGCTGCCACAAGAACTCGCAAACTCACAAGAACTTAATGAAGAGAAGGTGCCGTTGTTGACAAAACAAACTCTGATGTGGTGTCAATGCCCAAAAGCACTGCAGTTCGCTCAAGAAGCACTGGAGTCATGGGGGGGAGTTCTCGGTGACAACGGTTCAGAACTTCATTAAGAATTACCGCCAAATGTGCTCGTATCTTGGTGCTGTTCAAGGCCTTTGAAGAAAGTGTTTGATAGAATTTCTGCAGTTGCTCAGCGTAAACCTTGAATCTTTGCAACATGGGATGCTTTCGCGTAATGAAGAGTTTCCTCTCATGGTAATATACGGCACGGCCGTCATCATCCGGAAAGGTAATCCATCCTTCAGGCAATTCCACCGAAGCAGCGGCATCAACAAGCCACAGCAAGTGCTCCTCGGTCTGGTCCAAACCCAGTTCCGCAGCCACTGGGTCTACTGGGTCTACTGGGTCTTGGAGAGTTCGGAGAGTCTCGAGTGGGTTTCTCGGCTGAGTCTCGAGTTGCCTAAGCTGCCTCGATCTGACAGACGATGTGCTTTGGCACCTTGGGTGGCTCCCATTCATTGCACCGAGTGCACCTTCGTGTCCTTCGCCTCCTTCGTCTTCGGCTTTCACACCTCTGAAATCCGTGGGCCTACCGGGCCTACCGTGCATGTCCACTTGGTGTGGTATTTCACTGGCACGCATCCGACACTTTGGATTCGATCCCAAGGCGGAACTGTGTCTGGACTCTTCAGGCTCGATGAATGGCTCGAATCGCTCCAGCTTAGGCACTACGTGTGGCAAAGAAAAGTGGGAGCTGGGAGTCTGCAAAGTTCCTCTCAGCCTCGATGTTTCATGTGCCTGAAATGTCTGAGATGCCTGAGATGCCTCCGGCTTGTCACACTTGTCAAATCTGTCACGGTCCAATGAGCCTAATCGTCTTGTTGCTGTGGTACTCAGAGATGAGTGGGGGGACGTCGGAGGCGGGAAAGATGTGAGACTCACTGGGGTTTGGTCCGGTACAAACGGCGAGGTAGGTGAGTACTCAGTTGACTGTGGGCTGCACGGTATACTCGTGGAGGCTCCGCTGGGAATCCTTCCCGACTTCAGTGGCTGAGGGGTTGGCTGAGGAGGTGAAGGTTCTGATGAACGATGCTGAATTTGACTCTGAGCGCTCTGAACACCCTGAGGCACATAAGGCAGTTGGATATGGGCCTTGGCGGCCTTGGAGAATGGCTCAATCGATGGTGTGGCGGAGGGAGACTCTGAGCCAAGTGCCTCAGTGAGATGCTTCAGAAAGTAGCCACGCCTCTCCGGTTGGCCTACGTAATGTCCAAATGCCCGATCTCCACCGTCGCTGATGATCCGAATTGCCATGCTCTTTTTCAGGGGAAGAGGGACTCCCCATGTTTCAGGCCAGTGGATGTCGTCTGGATCAAAATCCGAAGTCGCGACAACAAAGCTACCCGAACTACCCGAACTGTGGAACCTGCTGGCATACTTGCTCTGAGGTCTGACAACCTTCCCCCAGATTGATGCAGAGCTTCCCATCAAACATAGCTTCACGAAGGTCAGGTGCACGCACAGCAAAAGCTCTTTTTCATGTGCTGTTCAACTTTTACAATGCATTTTATATATACCGTATAATTTTATCCATTTTGACCTTGTGCTTCACTATAATTATCTCTGACGTCTGCGCAAGGACATCGTTGTGGAATGCGGTGGACATTGGTGGGCAACTATCGACAAGGTCTTGTATGAAACCAGTATGTCTGCTCTACCTGTGCTATTCATATGTTGTTTCAATCATTGTGAGGCATTGACATGGTTTCAGATGTTTCAGCATGTGCCTTTTTCATCTGCCTGCTCTGTCTTGAGCAAAAAACCGATGGGCACTGCCAAATAGATCCAAATCGATCCAAATAGCAAGTCCTTTTGTTGAGGAGTTTGCTCGACATCACATGACAAAATCCAAAGGATTCAGCCTGGTGATGCACGTCAGCTATCCTGAGCAGGATACAACAATTTTCGAATCAGCGCCTCTTTTTGGCCTTGGTTTCACGACGTGTCAAGAAATGTCAAGCCATTCAATTCCACGTTCTGCCTGCTGGGTTCGCGACCTAGAAACCGATTTGTTAATTACCCAATGGCCCATGCCTGTTTGGTCCATGGTGTCATTCAACGCAGAAAAGATTTCTTCTGTTTTGGACTCTTCCAGTTAACATTGACCTTCAACCTGGAGCAAAAGCTGGTGCGGATTGGGACTTGTTTTGCATGGATACACGCGTGTTTGCGCACACACACACAACAAACATGCATACACACCACTTGATATGAACATCCTCAAACTAAGACTTTGTTCTTAGGAATCTCATCTTCCAGTCTCAATAGGATTTCAGCTAGTAGGGGTGTGTAAAGCAAGACCCACGCTTCAAACTGTGCGAAAGCAGTTCTGAAACAAGGAGTCTTTGAAGCAACTAGAAAATTCTGCAACTGGCTGGTGGTAAACTATATTGACATTTGCCTAAAGCGAGAAAAGGGGGGTCTTTGAAGAGGACTCCAATCACGGAGGGATAGCAGTATCTGGATGATCTGGCAGTACTTCCAAACTCTACCATGAAGGAAGACCCGAAGGCGAACAGTCCCATGCGGCACGGTGCTGTCGGATGCTGTCGGTATACAATGGGCGATCAGCTTGGATACCGCTTTTCTAGTGTGATACAAACACACACATAAGTTGTTGAAAGTTATTGTGCATCGACCGAAGTTGACTGAGGCATGGACTTGCTGGCCACTTCTCTGGCAAACCACTTCCAGAGCGAACCCCAGCCACCTAGAGCAAATGGATGCAGCGCAAATCTTGAAGGCGAGACTACGATGAGGATCCTCCGAGTTCTCGAATCAAATCATCATCCAGAATCCTTGAAACCATTTCCATGCAAAATGCCTACCTCAACAGCTCTGACACATCTTAACACACCATGACACGTCATGATGATTTGCAAACACAATCAAACACAGCGCTTTGGAATCAAACTGCGATTGTTGCAACGTTGGAGGATGTCGTCCAGGTGAAATTCATATCATGGTGTGTGCAATCTCACACCCAAATTGTAAATAGTCTCACCGGTCACCACACTTTGTTTACTGTGCCAAGTGCCATTGATCCCCATGTGCATTGTTTGCAGGTGTGTATTAACTAAATATGTGCATATGTGTGTGTGTGCGCATACTTGTCACGCAATCTTATTTCAACTACTTTGCATATCTTTACATTCAGAACATGCATAATCATTGCAAATATTCATGTTTGCACCTGCTGTGTCTGCCATTCATGTCATATCTGCCAACGCAAGGGTTTTTCACCGGGTAAGCAGTCGCTCAGCTGCCCTCTCGCAGCTGAATTTTGCACTGCCTTCGCTGCCCTTGGATGCCCTTGGCCGTGCTCTAAAGGACGAATTGTTCAGGGCTCAAAACATGTATTTGTTGGACGCCGAGCACACAAAAATCTCAGTCGAGATCTAATTATTCAGCCTCTGCCTTTGGCGAAAGACTGGCAAAAACACTTTGGCCCTCAGACTTGGCTGGGGAGGGTCCAAAACTTCTCCGCTTCACCTATTCTCATCTGCTTTGCCTCAAGTTAGATCACCAATCATCACCAATTCATCACCAATCATCACCAATGATCACCATACGTGTTCAATCCTTGAGCCCGTGAGGCCGTCCTGATCGTCCTGAAAGTAACTTTCCACGAGCCCCGCCAACTGAGCATTCGACACGGTACCAATCTCGAGGATAGCTCCAATGCCTCGATCACTTCCCAATTCGTCAGGTACAGAGTAGGTCACGTGGATGCAACATGATGCAACATGTTTCTTTGATCTTTTCTGATCTTTTTTGATATTGTTTGATCTTGTTGGGGGATATTCTATGATATTCTTGTTAGACTTCTTCCACAGCACTTCATACCAAGTGACAGCAAGCTGTAGCAGCAAAGTGCCAATCCCCAGAACAACGCCATCATCGCGAAGACAGCCATTGCAAATCCCTCCTGAGACACCCAATTTGACCGCTACTGCTGTTCAAATTGCTGTTCAAAACTGATGCATTTGTGCATATATTAATATATATATATATGTGTGTGCATTATATGCATGTATAATCATGACCAATCATGTATATTTTTGAGTTTTATTATGTTTTATTCATCTCTTATAATCTCTTATCAGCTCTTATCATGGGTGAAGGATCAAAAAAAAAAACACATCAAAAAAAATATCCCCATAAGTATCAAAATAAACATTGATTTGCATCAAAAAAAATATTCCCCTGGACTTCTATGGAACTGTCCAAGATTTCAACGTGGTCCACGCATCAAAAAAAAATAAAATTTGTATCAAAAAAAAATAAATTCCGAGGTATGCTAATACAAGTGAGACTCGTACGTGTCTGGAGACAGGGGAGGGAGGGTCAGATGTCGATTGCCGATCTGTCCGCAATATCCAGGTGGTCCGTATC
>Ga0126342_10003977_pt1 | contig 24870 bp, 26 predicted proteins | sample Cyp1metagenome_FD_92528 | JGI IMG/M metagenome (GOLD analysis project Ga0126342, IMG submission 92528) | Coral microbial communities from Lord Howe Island, Old Settlement Bay, Australia - Cyphastrea 1 metagenome | ecosystem: Host-associated > Invertebrates > Cnidaria > Coral ...
GGGTTGATACTACATACTTGCATTTGCATACATATTTCCATAACCCCCAAAAAAAAGAGGTTTGAATTGTGGATCCATGACATGTCCAACAGGTGGAGCCCCAAACATTAATTATGGAAAAAATAATTATGGAAAAAATAATTATGGAAAAACCGGTCAATCTTCCCTAGCCCCCTGATTTTACAGGAAAAATCAATCATGGAAATAATGGCCACCTCCAAGAATTATGGAAAAAAAAAGGTTCGGATCACTTCTGGGATATTTTGAACCCTTATGGGGAAAAACCCAATTATGGAAAAATCGGACGCAGGCGCCGCCTGTCTAAGTTGAACGTTTTTTTTTTCCATAATTCTGTCGGTTACCATACTACCAATGAAAACATGCTTTGGAATATCCTGCAGTGCAAAGAACCTCTATGTCTTCATAACAAGCTTATGTTTGCTGCAAACTGGGCGGATTCAATGTCATTAGTGTCACATGTGCTGCTTCTATTAGCTGAAGAAAGAAGTCCCATCATGCACCTACAGAATCAGTTCAAGAATCACCCACGGTCTTCTCCATATTCTCAGCCCCCAGAACATCAAAATTCCAGACCTCCTCAATGTTTTCTCTCACCAAGAGACGTTGCAGATCCAGTGTGCACCGCATAGAAATAGCAGCCGCCCAAATAGATGGGCACGCAGAGGGACTTGGCCACTGCGCCCAGTTTTTTCACCATCAGCGCCGTGGTGAGGCCGCTGGCTACGTAGGAAAAGAGCAGCACCAAGGTCCGCCAGTTGTTGAAACCTTGCTGTAAGGCAGCGAAGGGCAAGCCATACCTGCCAAGGCCAGGAGTTGTGTATTCTCAGACAGTTTGGAAAACTGGGAAGTTTGAAGATTTCGACATGAAGGCAGAGATTTTCACAGACTGGTAGTGTTGTTACACCCATGCAATCAACAGATCTGAAACAGCTAGATAATTCAATTTTTGTCCAGTCATGTCCAGTCTAGATACACAAAGCGCAGGGTGAACAAGCTCAAGCTCATGGCTGCCAAGCTCATCCAACTCTGCTGCACCAGAAAGGGTATGCCAGGACGGAAGGTGAGTAGCTGCTCCTACATCGAGGGTGGCTACCACTGGCATGGTCTTTCTGTTTCTCCAACTCCAACTTCTCTGTGATTCAAGCATCCCATGAACTTCCAACATGATACATCTGAGAAAGATTAAGTGTCAATCTCGTATAATAATGTCAACCCTAGATTTCAATGAACCCCTGGTTGATAAACTAGGGATTGGCACGGGATTGGGGGTACCCCCCTATTCCACTAATAAGATCTAATAAGTGGTTATAAATAACCGTCGTAAATGTAGGATTTCATATCCTGTTATATACCCAACCATAGTTATAGGCTTTATATCCCAAATTATCCCAGCCTATGTTTTTCTTGCATGCCGTAGTTATACCATGTTATATATACCCATTACCCTCCAGTAAATAATTAACATAGACCCTGGCAGATAGGGGTTGGAAGACTAGTTTCCATTAAAAATTGGTGATTTTCAGGGTCTATGTTAATTACTAGAGGGTACCATTTTAATGGAAACTAGTCTTCCAAAAAATCCAATAATTACTAGAGGGTAATGACCCTAACAGCACCCCCCAGGTACCATTCGTTCCCATCCCCATTCAGCTCCTGCAAGACCGCTGCCAGTGAGGTCAGGAAGACGGCGATGGATCGTTCCGTCAGACCCAGGCACCACTCCATGGAGGCCATGTTCACCGAGCTTCGACTCAATGCCCTTGGGATCGGATGGATCTGGGATGGATCTGGTGGGATCTGGTACCCTCTGGTTATGTCAAAATAGCTATTGAAAATGGCCTTTTATAGTGACTTTTCCCATTAACAATGGTGATTTTCCATAGTTATGTTAGTTTACCAGAGGGTATTCGAAGATGTATAGCGAAAAATGATGAAGAGGCTACCAACTCTCTTTTGACATTGGAAAATGCAGGGAAAGAATGGTCTACCAACTCAAGGCCACTGAAAAGATGATGGCAATGCATTTTGAAACTTGCAGAACACCCGATTTGGAGTGTCATCCTGCACCAAATCAACATTTCACCAAAGACAAACTAATCATTGGGGTGGATGAAGGTGGATCATCGAAGTTCACAAGAGTGTCTGGCACGAGTTTCAACAACCCTTTGTTGAACTGTATTATTCTACAGCACACCTCAACCACCGGGGGAAATCATGAACCGCAGCCAAGACGCTGTGAAGCCATCTGTCTGGCATGTGCCTGGCTGATGGGTCTGCATCCTCTCAGATCTGACTATGAGATCATGATCATCGTGATACAGTATATATAATGATATGTATATATATATATATATATGTAATGATAATATAGTTGATGAATCATCATGACTAATTAGCATGATTGTGTATATATATATATACATACATGTTACATGATTATGTAATCATGTCAATATTGTCATCAACTTTGCCCCCCAAAAAAGAACAAGCCAACACAAATCAAACATAAACCGCTGCACCTCTGATTGGCAGAACACCACTGTGGCCACTGCAACGGCAACCACCAAGGCATATTGCCTCACCAAAAGCTTCATAGATGATATAGATGTCATACCCTCTGGTAAACTAACATAACTATAGAAAATCACCATTTTTAATGGGAAAACTCACTATAAATGGCCATTTTCAATAGCTATGTCAGCTATTACCAGAGGGAAACATCCTGTGGATTTCAGCATTTTCTACGCCAGGCAGCTGAGGACTTTGACCCTTCTTCAGCACCACGCGCGACAAAAGCACCGTGAGAATGATCGCCAAAGCCTCGCACAATGCAACGCAGGCGGCCCGCCATACACAGCTGATACATGACATGAGTTAACCTACTTAGTAGAAATTAGCATAATTGTCTATATACACAGTATATCATAATTATCTATATATGACATACTATTAATATCATAATTATCTATATACACAGTAGAAATGAACATAAGCTGGGGAAAATAAGAGCTAAAAATGCGCGACATGATCATGGCTTGCTCAAAAACCTGGCCTTTCCGACCAAGCTGAAGGTGCCAACATCCAAATGCGCGATGGACATGAAGCTCAACCTTCGTCACCGAAGTATTTGGTTGTTGGCCCATTCTTCCAAAAATGAAGACCGTTGCATTCACCAGTGCAAACCTAGTTGATATATTCTGCGAGGAAAACCACTGGGTTTGGTGGTTTGGGTCCAGTTTGGGAACGTGACCATTTGTCAGGGTAGTTGATGCATCTGACTAACCACCCCAACAGATCATAGTCAGTTCCTGACAATCAGCGAAGCACTTTCTGACCAGTGGCATATCGCCAGCCACGAAGAGTGACGTTGTAATGAAGAAACGCCAAAGCATATCTGGACGCCACCTATGGAGGCTTCAGGTGTGGTGCTTGACATGGCCCCAGAAGAGATGAAACGAAATGTCAAAGTTCTCAAATCAGCAGCTTCCAAAGTCAAGGCATAAAGCAAAGGCTTAAAGCAAAGGCTGTGCAATGAGAGCCCTTTAACACAAGAAACAATACAGAATCTTCAGGTTTCACTTGCTATGCCTGTCCAGTCAGCGTTCCCAGGGGACTTTTAGCACACATTTGACATCATCCAGCTGCAGGCTCCGTCCATGTATGCAGTGAACATACCACCACGGTCAAGTGGTTGTAACCCCACTAAAATAGTTTATATCAACATGTTCAAACCGTCAAACCCTTCAAACCCTAATAATCTATCTGTTGAAAACCCACATAGAGTATTAGATGCACAAATATATACAGTGTCTACATCAGTCTTGAAATTTTCGAACTCAAAATCTACCAATTCATCAATATATCTGGTGTTACCCTCTTGTAAACTAACGGGACCATGGCCATACTTGATTTACTTTTAAACAGGTTGATTTTCAATAGCATTCAATAATATTCAATAGGTTAGTTTACCAGCGGGCAACTGGCAGCTTTCTCACCGTTTTTTTTCCACACTATTCCCAGGAGTCCATCATAAACTATGAAATAAACCCATTATAAAACCAGCATAAACCCACCTGGTTGGTGGTTTTAACCATCTTGGAAAATATGAGTTCGTCAATGGGAAGGATGACATGCCATATATATGATGGAAAATAAAATTCCTGTTTGGAAACCACCAACCAGCCACTATAAAACCCATCATAAAGCCATCATAAAGCCATCACAAACCCATTGCAAACCCGGCATAAACCCACATATTGTGTTAAAACCATATATAAACCATTATATATATAAACCATTATATATAAATAGACCATTATATAAAATCCATCATATTCCCAGCATTTTGTCCACACTTTCCCAGGCCCAGGCGCAACAACTTCAGCCCCTTGCGTCCCTGCGCCGCCGCCCACAGCAGCCCGATGAGGCCATCGATGGCCCAGGCGTGGAAGACCAAGGCGGGGACGAAGAACGGGAAACGCCCGGCGTTGTGACGCTTCACCTGGGGACTCTTTAAAGGTGATGTCAGAGGCTATGGATGGGATAAATATTGTGGGCTTTGTATGTATAATGTATATATAATATATATGTATATACATATAATATCATGTAATTATGTATGCATATATGTATGCATATATGTGGCTACATATGGCTGCATATGGCTAAATAATGGCTAAATATAGCTAAACATGGCTCAACACAGCTAAACATTGCTATATCATGGGCTATATATGGGCTGTATCAGCAAAAAGAAAGGCTTCTTGGGCAAAACCCATGGATTGATGGGGGTAAGTTTAATCGCTATCATCGTCTCCCACAGGAACATCCAATTTGCCAAATGCTGCCAGCAGTCTCAGTTGGGGTCATTTCTGTTCAGGGTCCAAGGGACTGGGATTCCCAAGCTTGTCTCAAACAGAGACCATCAAACGACCATCACTTGCTGGTGCCCACAACAGAAATTTGATGATCTATAAATTTCATGATAAATTTCATATAATTTCATGACAAGTTTGATGATCTCCCACCTTTTGAACATCAGCCCCTTCCATCACCCAAAAATTGGACCTGGTTGGTCCCAAGTGGCCCAGTCAAAGAGGATGGGCCCAATGGCACTTAGGACCACGAAGGCGCTACAAAGAAAGGCCTAAACCAGGCACGGAACAGAGGGGTTTCCCGCAATCTCCGTTATAAAAAATGGTGTTTAAGGGAAAGTCTACTTAAGATTCAGATAGATAAACTATGATAAACCATGATAGTTAAACATTGACAATCGAACGATCAAACCCCCAACACTGTCATGATGTCATCTTCAGGGCCAGTATGGGCCAGTGCATCTTTAACCATACATCACATACATAGCTATATCATTACGATCTAACATCATCTAACCCTGTCCGACAGATTCCCACAGCGGGATGTTGGATGTGAACATTCCCAGTCCAGGCCTTTTTGATCAACGTCGATGTTTTGGTTAAAGTCGAAGTGACACCATCTGCCAAGTCGGAGAGTGTCTCTGCGGATGATCTACATATGGCACGTTTGCCTCATATATGTAGATTATACGTATATAAACATTATATATGGATACAAGATTATAGTGTTGAGGATGATATACGCTATATAATAAGTATGTTGTAATCATAAGGAAACTACCTCGCGCGATAAGAGGAATCGTGATAAATCTACATTGCAATTGACATGGCCATGGGTACAAAGGAACTTGCTGTCCCACCTCCACCTGCAGCCCGTGGAACTCCTATCCCTCGGCTGCATCGCTCCGGTGCGAAGATTCGTTGTGGCGCACCTGCTGTGGGTTTTATGGCCAAAATGAGGAGAGGAAACCATGTAATTCCCAAATGTTGATGATTTGCACGTTGTTGGTGAAAATGTTGCGACTCTTGGAAGAAATCCATATCTTTGTTTGGTTCAATCCATGAAACGTGGTGAAATCCCCACATTTTCTGATCCATTCTGATCCCATGTTTGGTTACCGCACCTGCGCCTGGCTGCAGTGCCAGCCAGCTGCGGCTTGCCTGACTGGGATCCTTTCACCTACAAACCGGGGCTTTCAACAAAATATTTTTGACCTGCAAAAAGAAGGGTTAAGCCAGCGAACACCAGGAAAATTGTATGTGGATGGGAAAGTATGTCCATATATTTGCAATTATTTGGTATGACTTTTTTTGACTGTATGACTGTATGACTGTATGACTGTGTAATCTTAAATACCAACACACATTAACAAAACTTTTGATCCTATCACTATAGCTGTTTTGACGAGATCAGGACTGCAGTGGGGGTCGATCTGCCATTGACAATGCCCCTGAGGAAGGTACAGCTTTTCACCCATGGCCCCAGGAATTTCACTTAGCAAAAGCCTCAATTGTTTGTGTTAGGGAAATAATAAGTAACATAGATTCACTTAAGATCCATGTTCCTTAGACATCCTTAGACATTCTCTTATAACCCAGCCTTTTTTGAGGACCCCCGCCCCCCATTCTATAAGCGACTGGAGTAAATCCTGGCCTCGTTGGCCACAAACGCCATGCCGGCTGCTAGCCACCTGATTAGAACCCATGGTCCCGTGGTAAATCCAATGACGCTAGGGACTTCACCCCAAGATAAGGATTGTTTATAGGATGTGATGGGATATTTTGGGATATTCTGATGGGAATTAATGGGAATGATAGCGAGCATCTTATCATCTTTTTGGGGATTGGGCCAATCGAGACTTCTGTGGTTTTACAACAAAGTGCTGCTGTTTCGATCTTCCAGTTTTCTTGTCTGTTCACCTGTACACTGATTTTGGGTTCTTGCCTTTGGCAAACCCTTGGAAACCCGTAGAACTCTTCTGAAAACCTCGCGGAGACCTTCAAAGTGAGACCACAGAGCTATATATATACTGTAATGAAGGAAGTAAACTCCGAAAAATCATGTTCATTCATGTTCCACATAGGACAGCCCCAGCTTGTCAAGATATGCCACTTCAGCCTTCTGTGATGCTCCCAGGCCACCGGCCTTTGCAGCACAGTGTCTAGCCTCTTCAACATGAAGTTCATCCCAAGAAAGTCTGCCAGCTCCGACTTGGCCTTCAAAATAGGAGATGTACAAAGTCTGTTGTAGCTCCTTGGCTCTGTCAATGTTGGCCTTCCAGCGCGAGAACCACGCACATCCCCAAGGTGCTCTAGCGCAGTTCAGCTGCCAAAGTTGTTCAGCTTTCTCCAAGGCAGCGGCTTTTTGCAATTCCCACTCGACATTGTCAGTATGTGGATACCTGATGAGTAGATGTTTACCCATGGCTGCAGCATCACTCTTCTCAAAAGCCAACCGCTCTGCGTCATCTTCAGGGCTAAGCTCCACTACCCGGAGGCCCGGAGGTATTCTTCTTTCGGGATGTCGCCGTAAAGTTGTCGGCACCAGCACTCATTCGAAGTCGCGCTAATGAGGGTGTGCTCCAAGACCCGATGTCTTGTCAGTAAGGAAAACACACGCTACCGAGCAAACCAACTGTGCAGTGACTTCTTCCCAGAGGGTGCTGTATTTTCCGGGGACGCAATGCAGCTGGCAGCTTCTTCCATCAGGCGGTGAATGCGATTCGTGACCCTTGAGGGCCAATCATTCCAAGGTTGTGAGCAAGTCCAATGGATGAATCAAAACCGAATAAAAGACTAAAGCACCTGAAATGATGGGTCCAAGCACTGAAAGAACACAGTTGATACTTCCATAACACAAAGTCCGACGGATTTGTTCCCAGTTGTGGACAGCAGCAGCCCTGCACAAGGCAAACAAGATACACACACCTTGCAGGATCACTGTCATGAGGGTCAAGGCCCCTAGAACGACAAAGGCGACAGAAGTGCTGGCTGGAACTTCTGTGCGGGCCAGGATCCTGAAGATGTATGCAACCAGGCAACCACAGAAATGAGATTGATAACGAGTGACATGAACAAGAGAACATTGCAGCAAATGGCGAAGCGGCGCCATGATAGGTTTTCCAATTTCACGTTGATCGTGAATATCTGCATGGCAGTGGAAAGAATCTGCCAAAGAATCCACAAAGCAAAGCCAATGTCCGAATGAACAATCATAATCATGCCTGGGTCAAATAAAAAGCAAGCAGCCAAAAAAAAGGCATTGCGGCGGCTCCACACATGGACCTGCGACTGCGGTGAAAACCTATCAGGCCTTGCGAGAAAAATGATGAAAAATCTATGCCCGCAACACTGTGATCAAGGTCTTGCAACCAAATCTGATAAAGCCAAGTAGTTCAGGTCAAATGTGCAGCCTTCATGCAGAGTATGGTCTTGCCAGCTGACACATCCACATTCCCCACAGAAATTGTCACCAACGAGAATATTGGCCAAAATTCTTGCTCCAATATAGAGGATCAACGCGAGATTCTGTGCACAGCACCAGGTTGAAGACAAGCGAAACAGCCTTTTGACCGCCATGCCGTGAGAAATTCTGTCGACATGGTGATGAGGCACGGGACCCAGAGTTGCCAGGTGTGGGTGCAGGGCAAACCAGTGAAACAATTCACAGTAAACTGGGACAATTCACTCGGAATACGGGCTGTACCGATACCTAAAGCTGCCAAGGTATCGAAAAGTCGTTGATGGTTTGATGTTTATCGAGTGCTACTTATAGGTACCTAAGCCAGAATGGCTTCGGAGACCCAGAGTCTTTTGCCATTGGCCAGGTATCATGGACCAGATTCTGCTACCATGATCTGTCGCTGAAAAAACCATGTTGGTGTCATCTAACTTAATTTCAACACTATGATTGCCTATGTCATTACTATTGGCTCCACAAACCTGGAGATGTAAAAAAAAACAAATATCAGCCGAAGAGGAGCACCATTCCCTATCTTTATTGGTGCTATACCTTAGTTCTTGTAAATCATTTGTAAATCCATCACTGGTAGTTCCATCCACATCCGTTATAGCTGGTCACATTTCCTGAGTTTTTGGCAAAGATCCTGACTTAAAGCAAGTTCGGATCCGCAAAATTTGGTCGAAATTGGGGGAAGCCATGCCAAAGCGGCCGCTGGTTCACTGGTTTTGAACATGTTTAAACCATAAGATCATGAAACATCATGAAACTACCCAGTTTTCTCGGCTCCAAAAAATGAACGTCCGAGGCACAACTGGAGGTACCGCTTCCGCATTGAGGTACCGTGAGGGCATTACGCCATGGGTCACGACCAGTCACCAGGCCCGGCGTTTCGGTCAATGGCGAGTTCGGGTGTTGGACCTGTTAAACTGGGAGACTTGGTGTGTTTTGTTGGGTGGGACCCAGGGAAAGAATACTCAACTGCCTGTATTTGAATTTGTATGGCACATCTTCGGATCAAACCTTTCTGTCATTCTGGATCGAATATTGATGAAAGCAAATGCCAACCGACTTCCACTGGCCATGATGGTTCGCAAGTTGTCTGGAAACACGACCTGAATCTTTATGGTGCAGTCGTCCATCCGCATTGAGGATAAAGCCAAAGGAGCCGTAAATCTGCGGTGAAGTACATGTATGAACACATATTCTCCATTGCAGGCATGGTATAAATGAATAATCGATGGGACCAGCAGTCAGTATGGCAATGGGCAAGAGTGTTTGGTTGCGAGAGCTTCAAACATGCAGGGTGATCAACATTATCTGTGGGAACCCCTCTTTTGCAGCCTCTTTGACCTACAAGAACTGTGACTGATCTCTGCTTGACTTGCGCACTGCGACTCCGAAAATGTGCCAGTTCCACCAATCATTCTTCATGGCAGTGACAATGGAGAGAATCCAGGTCACTTGGTCACCTCAGTTGAATCCAATGATAGCTTTGTCAACATGGAAGGTTTGTACCCATAAAAATGTCTGGGCCCACCACCCGACAAGATGCCACTCATCGCAACCTGGATATTCATCAAATTTGCCAGGGTCAAATCAACATGTCCACGAAAGAAGGTAAAAAGAATCATTGTCCACATGCCTTGAATGATGACTATAGTTACTAGTTGATGAATATCATCAAAATATACTCTATACTCTAGTACAATGGCTCTATAATCTGACAGAATCATCACCATGATAGGAATCATTGATCAGAATCATTAAACATCATTGATGAGAATCACATGTTCCATATTTTTCCACTATCATCATCCATTCATCACCATTAAAATCATATTATAATCAATATTGGAATCATTGGAAACATATTGGAATCATTAAATATAAGAATCATATTAGAATCATTAAATATAACATATTTATATATATATATATATATATATGTATATATTATCATAACATATCATTAATCCATGCAGCAGCTGAGCGTCCCACCTGGATCAGTCCTTGCCACTGCGCCGCTGGAAACGCCAGAGACTTGGACAACAACTCGTGAAGGGCGGCCTTTTTTGGCGGCTGAGATTCATGGCTTTCCTTCAGTGGCTTGGAAAAACATATACCATATATATAATATATGATATGTATGAGCCATTAGAATATACCAATATATATATATAATAATCTACCATCATCTACCCATATATTCGAAATCTATACTTTTAATTAATACATGTATGCTATGTAATCAAATGATTCATAAACATTGGAAGCATGGAAAAAAGCTGATGGAAAATTACGATATCGGTTCATGGAAGCGCGAAATTTGGAGGGCGTTACTGTGGAATCAAATGATCTGTGGTAAAGTACGTTTAGGCGATTCCAATGGGAAACTGGCAGCCAGAGCAGCCATGCCATCCAGGATTTTGTGAAGAAAGATGCGATAAGTTGGGCACCAGTCCAAGTGGTCAAAGCCTGTTTCAGCCAGCACCGCCAATAAGGCTAGGGCTACTATTCAGAAGGGATCATATTCTACTTACTACATAGTGACACTCATAGGTACCTAATATAATCGATTGTAACTGTATCCCTGTTCTCAAGTATTTTACTGCTATACACTCTAATTGCACATCTTTACACCGTAGATATATCATGATTTATCTCAGCTCCAGGCCACAGGTGAGTCATCTGCTGTGGGCAGCTTCATGTAGTGCTGGCACAGCAATGCTCTGAAGATGTCTGAACTCAAAAAAAACAGGAATGATTCAGGATTAAATGCTGATATATTTTATTTAACTAATGATATTTACTTGATCATCTTGATCATCTTGATCTTTGGCCGGCGGCTTCATGAGCCAACCGTCATTCAAAGTAGCGTTTCAACTGACATTTCAACGGCTTTCCACAGCCTCACGCAGAGAAGGCTCCGAAATGATCACCTCGACCAAACAACGGAAACTGTCCGGTCTCATGATGCTTCATCTGGAAAAAAATATGAAAAACTATTGTCCCATAATCCTCCAAATAACCAATTTAAGTTGTGGATTCCCGTATAGAAAACAACTGAGTGATGGTCGATCAACCGCTGCCAGGGGACTTCCAAGCTGTTCTCCAACGCACGGCTTTGCAGAAACATCTCCTTGAAGCCGAGGTCATGATCTCCCTCCGAGACCTGGTGGTTTCATGTCTTGGGCCCCGTGTTTTTTTCGCTGGGAAACAAGGGGGATCCCAAAAATGGCAACTCGTTGAGTCAACATACTATACAGAGTTCATGATAATGGCACTAACCTTATTGAAACTATATACACACTTTCTAGTGGTTTGGAAAACAGTGGAAACAAGACACTATCGTAGGAACATCTATAGCCGTTGAACACTTGAACAGCTGAACTGCCCAGTTAAAATCTTTGAGGCTCCCGGCCCGTGGTCCTTCCTTGTTGTTGGATGCCACAATGCTTTGTGCCCAGGTCTGGCCGCGGCAGTCCAAAATCTGGCTTCAGGCTACTGACTTCACATCAAAATAACTGGTGATAAGTGGTGTTTACTGTTTATGGTCATCCCAATCAAAATATAGTTGATACATGTTGATACCAGGTTGGTAGGGAATTTGATCAATCGTATCATATCAACATGCCCAATAGTTACATCATATTACATCCCAATCCCGCATTGATATCATCGTTTTTGACCAATCCCCATGGAGGTTAAACAACTTCAGGGTGACCCATCAATTGGTTGATTGAAGGCCGTGGTGTAGTTGATAGTCTGCAAACAAGCAATCAGTGGTTGGTGAAAAAATTATGGGATCCCCAAAAATCCAAAGTTTGAAACAGAAAAAAACCTGGTTTGTGGGCTTAGGGCCCCTGAGTCACATGTGGATTATGTGGTGACACATGCACACCCTGCCGACGTTCAACGCCTTGTGCATCTCCTGGATAGCCGGCACCGTGCCTTTGAATTGTGCAGGTTGAAACGTTCAGCTGCAGCTCTCTTCAGCATCCAGCATAAAGTCCAGTCAAGACAAGGGAGAAACGATGAGAACCGATCTTTGAAGACTCTAAAACTAGATGGTTGTGAACAAGACTGAGATAAAAGAAAACCGGTTGGTCTTCAATGAAACATCATACAGATTCATACAGTAAGTACGCAGCTTACGCAGAATTCATCCACTGCTCTGAATGGCAGGATCAGCTCAAATCAGCACCGAAGGACGAGTGGTTTTGGCTCGATTCTCCAACTGCGCTTCAAACTCAATGGCATTGGCTGGTCGACCTCAGCGATATGCCATGGTTTAAAGTGCTTCGTGCATCTGGGTCTGGCTGTACCTGGACAAAATGGACAAACTTATGTCGGAACTATCGGTCTCTTGGAAAGAACTGAAAGCAACATATCTTGTCACACCTACTTGTGAACAAACCATCTCTTTTGACTTTTAGGATATTCTTTCTGAAGGGGTGGTCCATGGGGGTCACGACTTTTTGAACGTGGCAACATGTTGCGGGGAACTTCCCTTTTTCAGGTCATACCGTCATACCATTGTGAGTTGGCCATTAACCTGAGCAGTGTTCAAAACAATTGTGGGTTCATTGTCCTCATGCAATAAACATCAATAAACCAGATAGGTTCAAAACTTCATAAAACTTCACAACCCCCTCAACTAACAGAGATCCTGTCAAATAGAGGGTTGGACGACTGCCTTCCCGAAAAAATCAGGTATTCTCAGGGTCTATGTTAATTGGGTCAGTAACCCTCTATTTCAACTGGTCACTGCTACACTCCACTGATGCCACGGCGCCAATCTTCTCCCGCGCGCGCTTGACACTTTCGGCCGCCGAAGCTACTACCACACTGGTCTTCTCCTGGATCCCAGGAATGTTTGGGGATGTTTGGGGCTTCCCATGGTTCCCCAAATTACAAAAATAGGGGAGGACATCCCCTGGTTCCCCTGGTTCCCATGGTTCCCCAAATTACAAAAAACATCAAAAAACACATTCCTGGGAGATTTCGATAGATTTCTGATGTGACAGCACCGTCCCCTGGCATCCGAGGATCATCCCCGAAGACTCCGTGGATCGTCCAGCACCGATGTGTTTTTTTTTCCGAAACACAGATTGGTTCCATGCTGGAGATTTAAAAAAAAGCTCAGAGTGAAGTATCATGTTCAATATCCCGTAGGGATGTATATATATATATAACATTTTATAGTATTAATTAATCAATATATTCATTATATCACATATGTTCATATTAAAAATTAATATATAATATATAGGATAACATAGGGGTTTTAATATGTTTTAATCAACTTACAAACATCACACGAAAAGCGATCCCAACAAATGCCAACGCTCGCAGCGACGTCACCTGAAGCTTCTGGAAGCGTTCGCTCTGCTTGATGGCCTGGCAATTGGTGTCATTTGGTCATGTTTAGTGGGTAACCAAAACCATTTCAAGATCACATCACTTGAACCATGCCCAAAAGCCACCCAATTCTGATAATCGAAGCAGAAGATTCCAAAGTAAAGTCCTTAATCATATTATGTCGTCAAGATATGTTAAGATATGTTAGCTATGTTAAGTGTTTTGTGGCCATTTCGGTGGTGGACCTGCAATCGATCCCATGGTGCGGGGGCCTCGGCTTTCTCCCCCACTTTGCTCACGGCGTTCTTCAGCCAGGACATGACGTTCTCCGCGGAGAGTTTCACCGAAAAGGAAATATAACAACCTCATTGGGATAAGAAAATGGTTGATGTATGTTCATGTTATATGGTGATGGCTAGTAAACGGTTAGTGATATGGTTGATATTGGTTGATACAAGGAATGGAACCCATCATGTTCAAATCAAATGTGGAGCCAGAGGTTGAAAAAGAGATCTGTTGGGTTGTTGCAACTCTGGATGTTCCAGGCTTGAACCAAAGGATCGGAGCGTGTGGACTGGAGGTCCCAAAAAGCAACATCGATCAACACCTCACCTCACACTATCAAAAGCTTCAAACATCCAAATCCAATCAAAGAAATATGTAGAACATTGTAGAACTATAGTATATTGGTTTAATTATGATGGTATATGTGTCGAAATCTATCTTGGATCAACAATCTTGTCCACTCCAATCCACAAGGATCTTCCCAACCTTCCTGCGCAAAACCATGGAAACCCCTACAGAACCGGCATCCACTGAGCGGAGGTTGGCACTTCACACACCAACTGCGCCAAGCGCGGGGTTTCGACCACCTCAAAGGCCTGGCGAAAATATAGGGGTGATCCAATCCGATAGGGATTTAATATGATTTAAGCTATGCAATGATAATGGGGATGTAATAAGATGTAATAAAAACTAAGTTTTAAGCCACTCCAAATGGGAGAAAGCTGCTGAGTTCACTCAGAGCTTTATAGAGCTTTTGTGTTAAACAGCAAGGGGACGTGACCCCTGAGACCTGCCAACAGCATCCAACAGCAATTTTATAGGAGTATCACCAACAAAACCAAGGAAATCAAAACAAACAGCAAGTTGAAAGTTGATGAAAGTTGCACATGTTGCTTTTGAGATAAATAAGCAAGGCACCGTGTGTTGAACTCAGTTCCGGTCAGTAGCTGGAGCCACTTGACGCACAGCGCCTCCAATATCCGCGGATGCCGTACTCGCGCGAGAACTTTCATCTGTGGCGCTGGGGGACGTTTGAAGATCTGCACACGTTTGGAAATAAAGTGTCTGGGCAGAGACTGTACACAAAGGAATCAAACAAAACTATCAGCGCCGAGATCTGCGTATGAACTTTGAAGCGTTGGAGGGACCCACAAAATTCATCGATAGCCTTTTTGCAATTGCAATGCACCGGGTTATGGAACAAAACAAACCTCACATCCCTATCAAATAATGATGGGCCATGCTTTTTTTGGATACTTACCACTGGGGTTGGCCCCACCACTGCTGAGGCCTCGCGGTGGGCTTGGCGTTTATCTCTCTGCCCTTGGTCAAAGACCTGCTCAACATCAGCATCAACATGCATCAACACTTTTTTTTTCGCCATCAGTAGATATAGGGATAGGTTGGATTTTGTTGGAATTGGTTGGATTTTGTTGGATTTTGTTGGATTTTGTGGTTGTTTTACCGACTACAAATATCGTTGGCAGGTGGTTCCTGATTGATGCTTCTGATAGTTTATACAGTCTTTATGTAACCATTGATTGTGGTGGCAGATTGGTGCGAAGCGCCAAACCGTGGGGGAACACCACACGCCTTCACCGCCACACGCTGATGGTTGTCGCTGCGAATGGCCTCTGCAGCATCGGTTCACTCTAGGATGCATAATGGGAGAAATGAACAGCATAAACCTAGGGTGAACCATGATTCCAACTATCTCCGAAAAACATGTAGAATCTCATATAATCTCCAAACCCCATCTTGATCTCTGATTTGAATAAATCCATATCACTTTGTTGGGATTGGGCTAGGGCCAGATTTCTTGTTTAGCATGGCCTCCCAGACACTGGCAGAAGCACCACGACCGAGGAACTTCTCCATCGTGTACCTGGAATCCCAAATGCAATCCCAGCCATCAACGTTGTTTGGGATGCAATTGGCAATGGCCCCTTTTTGTTGGGGCTGCAATTGCAATGTTGGATAGGAATATATATTGTAAATTGTTAGCACAATATACATTGAATCAGACAATCCCTGTCTGTTTCTGAGGAGCACCAAACCAAAATGCAATTCTGCTAGTATCATTGCCACATCAATTTCAATCCAATGTTGTGTAACGAGTGCCTTCACGCATAGAGTTTGAAAGTTAGGGGCAAACCTTTGTCTTTCCATAAGTATCTTGGGTTACTAATTGAATGTGGCCTGCCACGCAAAAACCATCAAAAGGAGAACTTTGCAATATCCAGTTTATTGTAAATCCGGCGTGGCAGCCTACATCCTATCACTTTTTTATCTGGCGCACGAGCCAGAAAAGATCTTGCTGCTCAAATTTTTGAACGGCTTTGCAGGCTGGTCTACCATGGACCTCAGCGGCTTATCAAAGCGGTTCATTCGAAGACCAGGCTAAGTAGTGTCTGTGAGCAACACACCAAAGCAGCACCACAATTATTCCTGCATATGCCAAACCTCGATAATGAACTGAATTGCCATTTTGCCATTTTTCCCAGGAAAACCATGGGAAAACCATGGCAAAATCATGGGAAAACCATCCAAAAATCGGGATCCCTCAGCTGCCGACACATTGGTACTGCTCCTCCGACCAGCTGCATTCACTGCAGCCGTCAAGATATGGCCAGTGCTTTTCCGCGCTCCGAGCCTGGCAGACAGACCGGCCGACCGGCCATGGATTGATGCAAACAGTCTACACCAATGATCCATAATGATTCAATAATGATCCAGCAAGGATCCATAATATCATGATAATCAGAATGATCCATATATAATGTATGCATATTATCTATATCATGACATGGATTCATGGCCATAAATGACATCAGATCCATAATGAATGATATATATATATAATAATCCATGATGATCCATGTTATCAGCATACTTAAGACTGTTAAGATGGGTTTGAAAGCCTTAGGAGGCGCAAGTCTTATTTCGTGCTAAGCCTGGCTTAAAAAGAAAGTTGACCGAGCCGAGCCACCGTTCCGAACGGCATCTGGCAGTTTGGGACGGACGGTTTGATAGTGAACTAGCGAAGCAAACTCTTCCAAGCACATACCCTCTGGTAATTTAACATACTATGGAAAATCACCATTTTTTAATGGGAAAACTCACTATAAATGGCCATTTTCAATAGCTATGTTAAATTACCAGAGGGTAAATCTGAGAAAACAACAAACAGCTTGGCTGACTACTGAAACGCCTATGCATGAAGTCCTTCAGCTCCGCAAGGTGGTTGCCAAGATTGTCTTTCAAGAATAACTTTAAGCAACTGGTTGATCATTGAAGTTGATGTATTCAGCTAACACATCTGAAGCTCCAGATCCAAATAGATCTTCGTCTAGACCGTATAGATCTATCCCATCCTCTCAAATATTTTGCTCCCTCTGTGCCTGGGGCTTTGCACAGCGCCTGTGGGTAGGCTTAAAGCAAGAATCCAGCAACTGATTCTTGTCGCAAAGTGTTCATGTTATATCATGTCGTGTTTTTTACTCACTGCATCATACAAGTATCATCAAGTATCTAGAATCTAGCTTGAGACAGAGCACATTTCCACACTAGTGGGAAGTCATTCACCCATTGTATATCCAAAAGGGGCCCCGTGGGTGTTACAGGCTGGACTGTCCATCAACGACTCAGCATGGACTCAGCATGTCCATATCTCAGTTTCCGGGGGACCCATTTTTGGGGACATTTGGGGACGCAACCAAACCAACCAGACCAGCCAATGGTTCCATGCATTTCTTGAGACATTTGGAGTCTCCATGCCCACCATATATCACTTGTGACACTTGTGGGCCTGCGGCCACGTTTGTTGGCCTGGCTTCTGTGTTCAACACCTCGGCCAGCTATGTGGCGCCCTGTAAATGATGCCAGCCTTCATAGACACCTCATAGAAATTGCCCTAAACTGCACAGAGGATCTAAGAATCTTAAGAATCTGAGAGTGTCACCGGGGCAAGCTCAGGAACGATCTCCTTCCCCAAGCAACATGTCCAGTTGCCCATATATTGCCCATGATTCATCTCTTGGTCAACATGAGTCATACTTTTCTGATCTTTTCTGCAGTTAAATTGTAAATAATATGCCAACATGATGCCAACATACCTTCATCCAGTGAACACATCCATTGTGTGAAACTCTCAGTCCTCAGTACCTTCAGGTACATAGGCCGCTTCATATCGCCTCCGCGGATCCGCACTCCGTGCCCGTGCTGGTGCCTCCAGCCTCGCAGGCCGACGTGCGCTCTGCGCCCGCGTCAACCTGGGCCGCGCGGTGGGCGACGCATCCCGCGGCCGTCGGGGCGGCTCGGGCCGGGGCTCTGGCCGTGGCTCCGGGCGCGGCTCGGGGCGCAGGGGATCCTTCCAGGCGTGCAGCGGGCGCTCACAGCCGATGGCGCTGTGGCGCCGCAGGCGGAATTTTGGATCGGCGCCGTGGGTGGCAGCTGCCACTGCTGCGGCCAACCGCGCTGCAGCCGCCAGGCCACGCTCTTCAGCGGATTCGCGACGGGGGGGACTCTTCTCGTCGCCGGCGTAGGACCTGCGTTGCGGTCTCATGCCGAACGGCACCGGAACCTTTGGAAAGCGGAGGGCAACATGACTGCAGTGTGATCCTGACCTTTTGGGCCTTGGGCCAAACAAGAAAATGCCAGCAAGAGCTCAAGTTGATATCACCGAACTATTGTGGGAGATGGTGGGAGAAACATGTCAGTGAAACAGTAGTATATTGAGCATCAAATCTGAAGTGGATCACTAGTCAAGACACGACGTGTAGCACATCATAATAATTCCTGTTTTTGAATATTTATGGCACCTTCCAATCGGAAAAACAGAGGTTTTGATATGTTGAAAATCTCCAACTTCCAGTTTCTTGGTGCTTCACTCCCCCTTTGAGGGCCTTTTGATGGCGAGGTCATCTAAGGTCCAAGAGCACAGAGCCTTTTTGTTGGGCGAAAGCGGCGGCACAGGGTCCGCGGCAGCGTGGGTTCTAAGGCCTCCACAGTCGATCCAGCCTTGGAGCTGAGACAAACCAAGGACTACCGTAACCAGCAGCCAGTAGCTTCTGTTTCTTTGGCATTCCAAAGATTTCCAAAGTTCCGAAGTCACATTTTAAATCGCATGAAATTAAAAACCAATTAAGATACCAATTGTCTTTTCCTGAGTAACAGCATCAATTCAGGACTCAGAAAGGAACACCAGGGCCATCCAGGGCCCTGGAACCCTCTAAGATCAAGACTTCTTGCAGAAGCAGCCACCTTTTTTGCAGATCATCAAGGGATTACCCATTGAAATTGGTTGCTATCCCAATTTCTTGGTGTTTATGGGTACTGAGGGTTAAAGGTCGTTTGATTTTTTTCATGGCCTCTGGTAATCCAACCTGGCCATGGTAAATTCATCGACAGATACGGTAAACATATGTAAACATGGGGACAATTTATGAATGAATAATCCTACTTTTTGTATCTTTTTGCTGGTAATTGCCATTTTTGGGATGGTATTTGATTTTGAATTGCTACAGCTTAGATTACCCAGTATCAATGTCGGAAATTTCACCCAAAATCTCAGGTCCACACCTGTGAATCCAGCCCTCTGCACGCTGAGGATCACCCAAGTCTAAGGCGACTTTGGCGCGGCTTGCACACAGCAGCCCTGCTTGCCTGTCACACATTCATGGACAAGAGCACAATGTTAAAGGGCACACATGCATGTTTGTCAAAACATCGAAACCATGTCAAAAAACATCAGAGAAACCTCTTCACCAAACTATCGCTAACAACTATAATTGCTGTATTTAACATTACTGACACACATTGATTCCATAATATTCTATATTATATTATTAGTTTGATGTGCAGTTTGATGTCCAAGTGCTCCATCTGAAACCTCCCATCCCAAGATGCCACCTCTGTCGCATGGGTCCTGCCAGTCGTGGCAACGGCACCGATGCCATTGCCGCCATCTCCCGGCGCCCAGGGCCCAAGGCTCTGCGGAGCAACGCGGAGCCCAGGGATCTTGGAAGGCCACGTCGTGGACGTGGCAAATCCCACGACCCAACCGTGGGATCACGTGAGTATAACTGGTATATAACTGGAATATATGTGGTATATAAGACTGAGATATGAATGTGAATGGGAATTTACTGGTTATATTAATGGGATACTTATGAGATATTACTAACCATATTATATGGAACCGGACTGGGACTGGAATTCAACTGGGATTTGTTTGCAGAATATCTCTCAGATAAGATATGACTGAATTAGGGCCAAGTACTACTAAGACATATTTTTAGGGACGGTAGAGTACATGCACTAGTCAAATTATTATAAATCATTTTAAGGTATGGGAGGTTTTGGTACGATTGTCCAACCAAAATTCAGATTCTACATTTTTTAGATGTTCGGATTAAAACCCAGCACTACAACCAACATTTGATAGGCCAAATAAGAAGGCAAAGTGTACATTTACATTGGAGATAGATAAATGCTGAACCCCCAATAAAACATAAATCTCAGTTTTAGACTTTCATTGACTAGCAATGGTTCATTGATGATGTCTTGCAGCTTGCTAATCTGCACCAATCCGCAAGCCAACCCAACTGATATGCAGAATCAAACATGGCAATGGCAAATTCGACATTAGATTCTGCTCCTATTTAGATGATTTTAACATATTCTAAATACCCAGTTCGGGGACTTCCCAGCCATGTTGGATTGGAGGATCACTGAGACCGTCACCCCCCGCTGTTGCCAAGTGTCTCTTCATCACCAGCCGGCACCAGCCGTCCGCCGGCGCGCAGCAATCGGCCGGCTGCATCCATGCTGCGCTGGCGCTTCCTGCCGTGGAATGTCCCACATAGGTTCCCTATCCAAACATGGCATCGAAGATGGAAAATCTTGATGAATTATGAATGATTGGCTTTGATACGGCAAAGATTTCTCCGATACTCACAACTTTCACATATTAACTGAGAATGTGCCAATTGATCAAACAATATTGCGTGCTGTGTGACAGTTGTCCTTTTCGTATCTTTTCGTTAGATTGATTTTACAGATACCATGTGCAACTAAGGACTTGCTCATCTTGCTATGTAAAGAGTGATGACGAGACTCATTGCAATACCCCGTGATGGTCAGCCTAAAAAATAGCATGGCACTGGAAGTGAAATCAATAGGATGGTGGTTTCCTTTACAAGCCACGAATCTTCTAGTTAGGTTCTGGTAGATGGAGAAACATGCGCCATGTGTTTGCCCAACATCCTAGGCATGGCTTCGGAGAGTGCTTGAAGCTGCAGCATCGCCACTGCTGCACTCTGGCCTTCTGGCAAATGCCTCATGGCGGGTTGGAGCCTGTTCAATCTCACATTGTTCCTCGGTTTTTCTCAGTAGTCCCAACAAAAACAGCGAAGCGGCCAACGTTCCCAAGTTTTCAACATAATTCTCCTGTTTAGTGCAACATTTGTTATGTCACCAATTTGGAGAGGGGTATATAATATTGTTAACTCTTGGACATCTGATGGCACTTCATAATCTTCATCCATGGTTTACCTGGGAATTCCTTGCCACAATGGGATTGGACCCCAAAATCCAATGGGATCACCGCCTCTGCAGCATCCGTTCCAGGCCACGCCAATCCCCAAGCTCTGCCAGCGGGCGCAACGCCAGCAGCAGGGTCTCTTCGGTCTGGCCTCGATAGCGAGGCTGTGGCGCACCATGAATGTGGAGGAGATGTACTTTTCATACCCCCAAAAGATGACCTGGGGGGGTTGGGGGATTATTTTTTCCACTATTACACAACATACATGCATTAATATATGAATACTTACACAATCTACACGCATAATATGAATACACACTATTTAACAAAACTAGGATGATCATTGTACTGGTGATGCTAAGTTTCAGGTCAACAGGAAACACCCTGCAAATGGTAACCAAAACAGCAGTACTAGTACTATAAGCAACAACTGTGAGTTTCCAACCAAAACCTGGTTCCCATGTCTCAGAAATTCATCCGAAAGCTCCCAGAAACAAATCCATGGCTTCCCAGAAACCCCTTAGCTCCCCAACTTTTCTCAGGCAAAGCCCCATAGCTTTCCTGTGCCAAACCCAGGAAAGGTGCGCTGCTGGAGACCTCCAACACCTGGCATTGGCGATGCTCATTGCGGTGAGAAAGATGAGCAGTATATCCCATGACGGATCCTATGGTGCTATATTAATGGTGTGCCATGGATCCCATCAATATACCCCAGTCATTATCCCATGACGGATCCATGTATGCTATATATATATGGTAACATGGATCCCATCAATATACCCCAGTCATGTTAGCATTTTTCTACCAGCACCATGGATCCGTCATGGGTATGATTCGCTTTCAACATGTGAAATGACTGTGTTCCCAGCCACCTTCAGCAGGGTAGATGTGTCAGGATCAACACCGAAGCGTTTCATGTAGCCTTGGAGAAAGGTTGGCGATCCATGCTGCCTTCAACCCCCAGATTGAGTGGCATGTTTACCATTCCCAAATGGGTGATTTATGGCATTGTTTTACACCCACATACCCCCATGGATCCCACAGTACCCAATACATTTGGGAATGGTAATGCTAAGGCCCCTCAGATTTCGCCTTGAAACTGACCCTCTTCTTTCATTGAAAACAACCGTGTGTGACATGTTGCCCCTTGAACGCTTCACCATGCTTCGCCCTTGCAACCGTTTTGACACACCAAAACTACAAATGACAAGTAACGATTGTCCAATTTGGGGCTTGAGCCTACCCATTTTGGGGGATATGGCAATGGATCCAGCCCAAGCACTCTTCCATGCACATCCAACTGATTGGCTGCGGCTTCTGCATGTTCATATCGACTGGTATCACAGGTGCCCATCTCCACTCCATTGTCCAAACTAAGGTACCACGAACATCAAGTGGTTAATCATCCCTTTCCTCATCAAAAGCTAGAGTTGGAGATATCATGAGATATCTGATAGAGATATCATCCGTCATGTTCTGAGCGTTAATCACCCAATCAACAAGTAAGTGGTGTGAGTTTTGACTCGTGTGCCCGATGTTCCAAGATACCCCAGAGGCGACCAGCACATTCCGCGTCGCCCAGGTGAGTGCTGCTACGAAGCAGCTGCTGGTAAGCATCAACGTCCACCTGATCCAAGTGGTTCGAGGGTTGTACCGTTGTACCATCCATCTACTGTAGCGGAGTTCACTCACGTTATACTAACATAACTTTAACATGCTATGGATTGATGTGCTGGAAACAACTACAGGAAACATGATATGATGAGGAAGGCATGGGTTTGACAAACAGTTTCAAGGAAGGGTGCCAGTGTGTGGATGGAAACTAAATTGAAAAAAGAAAGAGGAGGTCAGGTATCTTCAAAGCGGGTCCAACAAATCTCTTGTCTGACCGCTGGGACACGAGTTAATCGTAAGTTACACGCTCAATAGCTGCTACCCCAACCATATTTTGGCTCCCCCAGTTAAAATGTGGTTTTCATGTTGCCATGGGAATGTGGGCAGGTATGCAGCATGAGCTGGGCCTGCAACATGGCCTCGCGACTTTCAGTCAGCAAGTCTTCCTCAGAGGCAGCTGCCAAGCGCCACACAACTCACTGGCGGATGGAAGCAACATCTTCTTGGACAAACAGACTATGAAGTACAATTCAGACTCTCGGGATTCTGGTTGGTTGTCTCTCAGTTTGGTTTTGCTTAGCTGTTTGGAACTTGTCAGATTTGGCTATGTCGCAAAACTCTGCGGCAGAAGCTCCAATCTTTACTACTGACATATCCACGTTTTTTGCTTGCCAGATTCCCATGTCTGTTGGTTAAAACATGTTAAAACTTAAAACCTCAATGTTTGTTAATTAATCATAATTAATCCCAATATTTTGTGGCCACCGTAAATCCCATCGTCTCATCCCATCCGTTGCTTGCCCCCAAGAAGCGGCGCGGCGCAGCAAGTCGCGCCTGCTTTCTGAGAATTTCATGAAGCGTTGATGACGGTCGACATGAAAAGAAATCTGAAAACGTTGAATGAGGTCTTGAATAAAGACAAAAATAAAGTCTTAGATGAATCAAATATTCAAAGTGCATAACGTCTTGGTTGAACATGTTCCAAATAGATAAACACATCATTGTTTCAACTGGAATGAGATGCTTGATAAATGTCAACCCTTTTCAAGTCAGTTTGACCTCTCTGGTGATTGAGAAATGCTACCCTCCACAACAAAGAGTTCCAGTTGTAAGCCGTCAAAACATCCATGGGAACAAATTCATGCAGCTTTCACAACTTGGCAAGAACGTGCGCAATTTGGGTATCATTTTAATGCCTATAGTTTTCCAGTTTATTGGTATGATAATCTAAATTTAGGTCCCTGGTATGATATCATCTAAATCTATATGACATATTCAAAAATTATATGGAAGCATTAGAACCATATCTATATGACATATCCAAAAATTATATGGAAGCATTAGAACCATATCTATATGACATATCCAAAATTCATATGGAATATACCCTAATCTTCCAGTTAAATAGGCACCATCGGCATCGCCACGCCGTGGCCTCCCACGTGTCGCTATCTTTGCAGCAGCGCAGAAGGCACGGAGAACGTGAGCATAGCTGGAAGCATCCGGGAAGGGCCTGAAAGTGGGGCTGTCTCACTTGGTCTCAAAGATTTCCTAACGTCAATAATTGTAATATATATCTATAATATAATATATATGGGGGTTGTCCAAAATACCTTTTCCCGGACAGCCCTCAATCGCTCAGCCAATCGCGTAGCAACCGCGGTACCACAGTGAGCAATCGCGGAAGGGTTTGTTCTTCGTTGATCAGA
>Ga0126342_10003978_pt1 | contig 24866 bp, 23 predicted proteins | sample Cyp1metagenome_FD_92528 | JGI IMG/M metagenome (GOLD analysis project Ga0126342, IMG submission 92528) | Coral microbial communities from Lord Howe Island, Old Settlement Bay, Australia - Cyphastrea 1 metagenome | ecosystem: Host-associated > Invertebrates > Cnidaria > Coral ...
GGTGGTTTGGTGGAACATGGCTGGATTAATGATGGTTAATGATGGTGAATGGTGGTTAATGGTGGTTAATGATGGTTAATGAACTTGGTGGTTTGGTGGAACATGGCTGGATTAATGATGGTTGATGATGGTGAATGGTGGTTAATGGTGGTTAATGATGGTTAATGAACTTGGTGGTTTAGTGGAACATGGCTGGATTTTCATGATGGTTAATGATGGTTAAGAAAATGGATAATTTAATGGTGAATGATGTTGGTTAATGGTGATTAATGACTGATTGGTGGTGACTGGAACATGGTTTTTCATAGTGACTTAATGGGGATTAATGGTGGCTTAATGGGGATTAATATGGATTAATGGTGGTGACTGGAACCATGGAATTTTATGACTTTCCCATCATATTGGGTCATCATCCCAACTGACGAGTTGTCCATCATTTTTCAGAGGGGTAGGGCTGAACCACCAACCAGCCACATATTTCCACATATTTCCAGCAATTTCCAGATATTTCCAGATGTTAATGTGAACTTCCAGATTCAATTAATTCAATTCCACGATATTTCGGAAGATATTTGAAGATTTCAATACATTTCAATACATTTCAATATCTTCAAGATATGCGTCACATTTCACCGAAAAAGATGCATAAGTGTGATTTCAACAGCGATTTCAACAGATCGCCTTAGCCTGCACGGATCACATGATGTACTGAGGTCATGAAGACAGCGGGAAGATTGTGAGCATGAAGCAGGAGATTTGTCCCAAGCAAACGCTTGACCGGTGCTTTCTTGACGGTGTTTTCCGTCAGAGAATTGCCTGAAGAGGATTGGATATTTAAAGATATTTACACTGACAATGCTCATTGCATCAACAGGAAGTTCTGCAGAACGTCGGCACTGACATGCTGGGCTTTTCACAAGCGTCCAGCGTGGCTCAGTTGCACTTGACATCATTAAATTAAGTCTCATCCTGTGCCCTAGATCTCTTGCATTTTCTTGCCAAGGTCAATTGCTACGACATCCCTCATGCGCAGTTGCACTGTAAAGGAGCAAGGGCGTTCTACATGTCCTGACGGTTTTATGGCTTTGGATCCTGGTTGCTGTTTTCGCACAAGTTGTTCACAGCTTGTGAGGGGCTATCGTTGGGACAGGAGTTATCACAAATCTGCCAGTAAACACTTGGATGCGCGCATCTTGGCAGAACGCCTTCGATGGCTGCGATGCCCTGTAGATCCCTGTAGCTTCTAGTCGAATCTTCATGATCATCCAATAATTTGAGACCTGGTTTTGGCGCCGCCATTTGGGGTGGCGTGGCTGTTTTCCAAGCATTATTCGCTCAAAACAGGCACCTGGAGACTTCGAAGGAGCTTTCATCATGGAAACCATCATGGAACAGGTGCTTTACTGACGACATCTGACGACAGATCTTGACACTATGAGTTGCTTTGACGAATACGATGCCTAACGCTAGCAAGAATTCGTTAAGTTTCATGTTTTTTCGCAGATCTTCAGAAAAATCGAGCATCTTTCATCATCTTTCCAATCATCTTTCCATTCAGATGAGAAAAATTGAGAACAGATTTCTTCAACAGGAACTTCCCAGACTTTCCCGAGGGATTTCACGAGCGTCACACGGCGTCGAGGTGGCACGAGCTGTGAGCCGCGAGCCCATGGAGGTCCAGGAGTTGAACATGGTCACAGGCATGCAGAAGGCGGTGACCCCGGTGACCGAGCGATTCGACACTGATGTCATTGATTTTTTTTACTGATACGATTTAATATGATTTAATATGATTTATAATTATATATTAATGTTATATATATATATGAGTTATATTAATGAGTTATATGGATGAGATTTGAGTATTTATGAGCCTTTGCGATTTTTTGTGACTGATGAGAACTTCACGCGCGTCTCTGTGGAGAAGGTTTTGCAGTGATGCACCTGGACAGGCCTGGCAGCGGCTGAAGGCAAAGGTCTCTTACGAGGAGACTCTCAAAGCGGTGAAAGATTTCAACAGCAAGAACCGCCCCCTGGCCACGACGACACGACGGGAAGGGTAAACGTTTTATGCACCGTGGCATTGACTGATGGGAAGGGTATGCAGTGAGTTCATCGCCACACAGAAACACCTCGATTTGCAGGGCCTTCGGCTCCAACCCCAACACAGGCATTGGTTTCCTTTCGACCAAGAGCGCTGCACAGATAAAACGCGCGCGCAAATACCAATCAAAACAACATAGATAAAAAAACAGGCAGCAGTAATTAGGGGTAATGTAGGTAATGTAGGTAATGTAGGTAGTGTAGGTAGTGTAGGTAATGTAGGTAATGTAGGTAATGTAAAACTGTATGATACTGTATGTAGGTATGTAGGTATGTACGTACGTACGTATGTATAATGTATGTGTGGTTGCATATGTCAGAATGTATGTACGAATGTACCCACATTTTTTTGAATGAATGAATGTCTGAAGTTTTGTATGTGCGCATTTCATTCCCCGCATGGCTGTGTGGGATTCTTCACTTTTCGTCGCTACGTCCCAAATTTCGTATCAAACTTCCCATCAAACGTATCCGACGTATGTCGAATGGATTTCGATTAAACTGATTTGGCGTGGCGCTTGGATCGCTTGGTGTGTTTGCTTTGCATATCTTGCTTTGCATATCTTGTGGCAGTTGCAGCTGCGCAAGGTCGCCCGGAGTCGCTGCAATGTGGTTTTCATATTCAAACTTCACCAACATCCGATATTTCAAGATGTTGGGATATGCTGGAATGTGTCCAAAATGTGATTTTTCCTGTGCGCATGTGGAGTAAAAGGCAGTTTGCCACAATATCAGTGTCGCAGTCGGCTTGATGCCGGCACTCTCATTGAAAGCGATTCCATGCCACACATTTGGCACCCAATTGCACACAGATATGGTCTGAGGATATCGCAAGAAAGGCATTTATTGTTTCTTGGAATGCAGCAGCATTTATGGCTTTGGGCAAATTCGTAGAACCAAAATGAACATAAAACCCTTTTTTTTTCACAATTTTCATGTTTTTGTCGATTGGAAAAACCACCTCTTGCAAGGTCCCGTTGTCGCAAAAACTGGAATGGTTCGCATTTTGCCAAGGTATGGGGTCTCGCTACCAGCTGCAGCCGCACTCTTTCATGGAAAAGTGTTTTGTTAGGCCATGTTGCGCATCGCAATCAGAGAATTTCCATTGTTGTTTGAATCAACATTGAAGTTCTCTGCAATTTTTATGTTTGTGAAGTGCCAGGGTGTACGATGATGGCTCCGTCCTGCTGGAACACACTGGATTGGAGGTACGTGAAACTTTGGACCGCTTCCAGAAAAAGGATGAGTACCTAAATGTACCTAAAGGATCATACAACATATACAACACGATTTGTTTTCTTCCAGAGATGCACTTGATATCACTTGATTGACTTGGTAGTTGCAAGACCTAACATGCGCGGCACAGCTAGCAAGTCAAACATGTCAGTTTCTGACCGTGCAGGTGGGTCAAGGCATGGACACCAAAGCGCTGCAAGCCTTGACCATGGGATTGCGGAAGATTGCGGTGTTTTGGCCGAATGGATAGTAGATATAGATATAGACAGACAGGATCTAAGAGGTATATTTTCCGTGTTTTCCTTGTCATGTAAATGATAAAACTGATAAGACACTTGGAAAACAATTAGAAAGGAGTAATTGCGAGAAACACTCATCTAAGATGTGTTGGGATCATTGCTCAGAGCTGAGAAAGAATGCACCAAGAGCGAAACAGTTTCTCGATTGAATAGACACGACTCAAAGCACAAACGCATTTCCCAAACTTCAAAGAGACCCTTTGCAGAACTTTCCCAGAAATTGATGACTTTACATGGCAGACCAACCACAGTTTTTTTTCTGCTTTTGTAGTATGTTTATCTTTGTCCCTTGAACTTAAGATGTGTTGACTTCAATTCTTGTATAGTTCCAAGATGCACAAACCGAATCAAAACCTATCCATTGCCACAGCACGTGTACCGCTTTCCGCTGTTCAGGCAGACTTCAGCATGGATCACATTCAGCTTCGAATTCCCAAGAGCACTCAGGATTTCAGCTGGAAAGGTGCTCCGTTTGAAGGATGTATCCAGATGTATCCAGTGGGTTTGCAAAGCTATCAAATGTGGGAACCATTTCTTGCATGTGTTGTATTGTTGATATATTCTTTGCTTCTGTTGAGACTTGCTCGGACTTGGACGTTTTAGAGGTTGTCATGAGTTGTCATGCTCTGTCATGAGCCGTGATGTGTTTGTTGTGTAGACCGTTGGCATCCTGTGGCAAGGCGTTATGGGAACCTTCAGCAGTGTGACCTCGGAAACTGTAGCCGCAGAGCTCAGTGCGTCTGGATCGTCTGGCAGATGCTGCGGATGCTGTGATTCTTCCGAGAACGTTCGACGCCAGCGACGCCACTACAGGTCAGTGCAATTCTCGATGCTTGCGACAAACTTCACAAGGACAAAGCCGACCCGTTTCCCTTTTCTTTTTCGGCCCGGTGGTGTACGATTTGTACGTCCCCGATGTCCCGAATCTGCGACAGGAGCTGCAGAAATTTACTGCACCTGGCCGAAGCTGGACAGAGGTGCTCACTCTTGGGACACTTTTTGGAGACTTTTTGGGACATAAGGAAGACATGGTTTGTCTCACAAATCGCAGCGAAAAAGCGTAGCATCCATGAAGATCCCATGTAGAATGTGCCACCAGCTGGAGGTCATTCAATTGGCAGTCAAAGGGGGCGCGCAACTATCTCAGGCACAAAAGCGACAAAAGTGTGTTCTTTTAGATGCGCTAACGTTTTGGCTGACAGCCTGACAGCGTGGAAGTCGATTGACTTGATCAGATGCTTTGAGTAGGTGTCGTTGCTCATTGTTGAGTCGCAGGGATTGAATTTGAGGGAGGTGAAGCAACATTGAACAGAGAAAAAACCAACTAAGTTTGCCAACTCTTCGGAGGCTCCGTTCAGATGTGAACCAGTAATAACAATCAACATCAATCAACACTCTCCAGTAACTCTGCAGGCTGGTGTCACTGATGAGGCGCATGTGAAACTTGGCTGTGGCAAGCGTGACAACCGTAAGTCATCATGACAGATGTGCAGCTTGTGCACAGTACTGTACGAGATGCTGAGATGCCCAAGCTGCACATATGACAAGTGAGTGCAAGTTTCTCATGAAACCATAATGGCTTCAGTTGGCACACACAGAACCAAGCCATGGAGGCAACTGCAGCAATGACTGAGGAATAACTACAGCCTCTTCAGTGCAGGCTGTGCTCAGGCACTTCCGAAAGAAACAAGAAGATGAGCAGTGCGTCATTACGTTGTACTCGTTTCTGTGTGTGGGCTGCTGTGAGAGAGTCAAGACTGTTGACCTTGGCCAAAGCTTCGCTTCCACTTTCCAGAGCAATGAGAAGCTCTTGGTTCATCATGGGTAGGTAGAGATTGATGTCCTGACGGGCGAGACGCAAGTGAATTCTTTCGATTTGGTCTATGTTTCTTGGACCACAGCTTGAGTGGATTGTCCTGTTCAGAAACTTCTATGTTGCTTAGCAAGCATCTGTGAGAATGACAGTTTCTGAGGTCAAGGGTTCATGGATCTGTGGAAACGAGATCTCACAGAAAGATGCAACCAATTGAATTGGATCGACCGCTTGTTTTGTTCCATGGGAGGATGCACTGCATTTCACTGGAACGCTTCCCCTCGCATACCTGTTTGTGTGTGTATACTATGTCATTTTGTGAACCCGAGGACTGCGGCAAAAGTTTGAATCCTGCCGTTGACATTGGCCAGATCGAGGTGGCTAGTCAGAATGCAAACATCCTACAACCAATTACCAGGGAGAGATCTTGGTTTTAACATGTTTTAAGCATGCATATCATACATGAACCAACCATCCTTGACAACCGTCACTTAGAACTGCTATCAGGCTATCAATGCTATCAGGAACCGAACGGCAGATTGATCGGGCCACTCTCACCTGCCAGGGCAGCTTGATCCAAGCTTTGGGTTTCTCTCTTTTGGAAGAGGAAAGTCGAGGCAAAGATGGACGCCTTATCAACTGTGGCACCTGGGATGCTTGGACGATCTTGGACGGTTAGATCTCCAGATATCTCCAGGTCAGGTCAGGTTCGGAAAATCAGAAGGCAACCGGGCAACCGGGCAACCTGTTCTGCGTTCAGCTCAGGACTACAAAGTGCCCAGCGGAAGAGATATTCCAGCACCATGGTTTGGATCAGAAATGTCTGAAATTCACGAAAAATGAGTTTTGTTCAAAAATTGATGAGTTTTGGCACGATGTGGTTCCCACAAAAAAATCTGCGTAGCTCCCACAACGCTGGATCGCTAAGGTTCGTTTAGATGTGGAGTTGCTGCCCTGCGAAAAGCCTGATGCGCCTGTTCTGGGATCCAAAGCCTCTGGCGAGCCCGTGCCACGGCGATTCAATGGAGAACGAGTCGACGAGCATTGCTTCATTGGAATTCATTCCCCATGACGGATCCTAACGGTGCTAGAAAAATGGTGCTCCATGGATCCCATCAACAAAAACCCCAGTCATGTTAGCATTTTTCTACCAGCACCAGCCGGATCCGTCATGGCTTCTGAAAATGTGACAGGAAGGGTTACCACGCCGCGATTCGAAGGGATAGCGGCTTAGCGATTTCCGGTTCATTTCCGGTTCATCCTTCATGGTTCCGCTAAGGGTTCACTAACAGATTGAATATGAATACAATTGGATACAATTGGTGATTGGGTGATTGTAAGTTTATAAGTCAGTAAATCACCAAAATCATATTATGAATTACTATATGAATTGTTGATTTTCAATCCGAATTCCCAGCAACGGTAACTCATCAGCTCGCGCCTGCTTGCCTGCTTGCCTGAATGTGGATCCCCACTGTAGCCCCTGTTTTCAGGTTTCTGGTTAGGTTGCCAACAAAATTCCACCAAGGGCGTTGAAAAGATAGGGTGCCATTTGATTGTTATGCCGAATTTACCAGGCCACCACTCCACATGTGGATAAAACATGATAAAACAAACTACAGTTCCAAAACTGAAACGCACCAGCTTCTCAGGCACAGCTACTAGGTGGCGCCTTCTTCTTTGCAGTGCTGCCCTGAGAGCACAGTTTGTCAGCCAGTTGAAGCAACAGGTTACAGTGGCTACTTTCGAGATCTTTCGAGGTGAAAGATGCAATCGGCCAATGCCCAAGTTATCCAAGTTCGGAGATGACTTTCTGACTTCATCCGCTGGCAAAAACTGCAGGGTTTCGATGGTGTTTCTCAATGGATTGGTTTTCACGGGAAAATCTTAACCGGACACCATCGATTTTCCCATGAAGATCATGGGGCTTTCCTGTAAATTTTCACAATTTTCCCCTAATCCAATCCATTGATGTTTCGAGTTTAGCGGCGGCACAAATTGGTTGAGGCTATGCACGCGAAGAACAAGGGCTCTCTCGAAACTTCCGCATGGATCCACCAGCATCACCTGACAGGACAGACGAGCAAATAGATCATAGAAGTCTTGTCAGATGATTCAAATGTCTCTTCTTTATTCTATTTATTCTATTGAAATTCTATTTATTCCATTTATTCTATTGACATTCTATTTATTCCATTTATTCTATATTGAAATTCTATTTATTCCATTTATTCTATTGACATTCTATTTATTCCATTTATTCTATATTGAAATTCTATTTATTCCATTTATTCTATTGAAATTCTATTTATTCCATTTATTCTATTGAAATTCTATTTGTTCCATTTATTCTATTGAAATTCTATTTATTCCATTTATTCTATTGAAATTCTATTTCATTTTGTTTCGACATGTGACATATGTGACATGTACCATGTATCTAGATTCTGTTGGCTGCAACTTTGACCATTCCGATGAGGATCCAGACAGCCTGCAGCACGCAGCTTTGAAATGCTCTGGCAACGTGGATTCACCGCAGATTCACCGCTGTCTTAACGTAGGAACAGGATGGAACAGGAATTAAACCAAGTGGAGAATATGAAAAGATCAGAAGAGCACCGGGTAGTGCCAAAAAAAAAAAAGTCATGATAGTCATGAGTCTTTGAGCTCTGGAAAAGCATTATTTTCTATACTCTATTCTAAAAGACTCAAAGCTGATTTGACAACGGGTCAAGCTGGGTCAAAGCGTCAAAGGGTCAAAGCTCCTTAGCGATCTTCGCCCTTTCGACTCCTTCAACTTCGACTTGAGCATAGTGACAGCTTAGTGGCTTGTCCGCCTGGAATTTTCCGCCTCTGCCGCTTGGGCGTTGAGGGCGTGTGCCACAGGGAAAGTCCACAAGTCTACTCAGTCGGAAGACAATTCAATAAAAGATCATATTTGAATACATTTGATGGGTTTTGCGCATGTTTTTCCCATTTTGTAAGTGTGTCATTTTACAATGTCATCAATGGCAACAGGCAGCCTGGCTCCTCTTGAAACCTGATACATTCCCTGTGGTTGTAGATCTCAAGCTCCACAAAGCTCAAAAAGGATAGCTTCAAGAATCATCAATCAAGCAGCAAAACCAGCGTTCTTCATCCATTTTTGCCGCCTGTGGCGCTGTTGCATTTTCTTGCGAGCCAGGTTTTTCTGAAAATTGAACTCTTCCTTCTGTTCCTTTGTCACGGGGCAGGCTGTCCAAGACGCCGAGAAGACAAGAGGCGAGCCCTGGTTGGTTGCAGCTACAAAGTGTTCAACAAACACTCCTGGCTGATGCCAGGTGAATACCGTGAGCAGGTTGAAGCACTGAAGAAGGAGAAGGATGCCGTTCAGAGTGAGGCATCTTTGCTTCGTTGTCGGATTTGGCCATAAATGGGCCATAAATATTTGCTGACAGGATCTGACAGGTGTATTCAGATTCTATTGATCAGACATGTTCAGCAAGTTGATGACTGTTTATTGAAAAAATGTATTGTCAGCTTTGAAGCACCGCAGGCAGACAAGATCCGCAAGGCTGCTGAGAAAGCCAATGCAGATGTGCAGGAGGCCAGACCCAGGTCTAGCTCTGTACCATTGACATCCTTTGCGAGACCAATGCGAACATTGCTGGATCTCAATTTTTTACACTTTGGAATCAAAGGATGTGAACAGATCTTGCTAGAGAAACCGGCTTCGAATCGAATGAAGTATTGAGCCACGAGGAAACAGACAGAAGACAGGGGTCCAGACATTTCAAATCATTTGGATACAGAAACATAGTCACATAGTCCCTATATAGTCCCTAAATTCAGAATCATACAAAATTGAGTGATATTGAGTGATATTGAGTGATATGTCAGGATCCAATTTCACTCTCCCGTGGTTCTGAGAGTGCTGACACGTGCTGACACGCTGGCAGGCACGTTCAGCTTTGGATTCAAAGGTGAAAGAGGCGTGGCAGCACAGTCAGGTTCAAGTTCTTGGGATGATTGGGATGTTCCAAGCTAAACTTCTTACCATCTGGTTATGACTAACATAGCCATGGTATAGATGGCCATAGAAATAGTTGATGTATCCATTTACCCATTAATAGCATGGTGATTTTCCATGGCGAACTGTTAAATAACCAGATGGTATCTTTTTTTTGAAGCATGAGTCGCCTGCGATTTGCTTAAAAAGCGGAGCTGTGCTGGAAGACTGCTTGTTCTCTACACCCTGTCTCCCAGTTGCTGGTGGTTGCTGGTTTGTTGTTTTTGGTGTCAAAGAAAAATTGACAATTTGTCACCCTGCCGCCGTGCTTCACGCAGACAGGGGTGACAATTTGCCGGCTCCAGAAACAGTTTCTACTCAGAGTTCATGTGGTGGACGCCAATTTTTTTCACAAGTGCACCAGATGAAGATCTCAAGCTCCCCTCGCAATATTTCTGGTTTGCAGTTCTTAGCTCAAACAAGATTTATCGTAGGCCCCCCTCCCGAAATGTCAGTAATGGTTGCTTTAAGTAACATGCTTTAACGGCTCCGTTACCGGAGGCTGCAAAATGTACCGGTGATTCACAACGTCTTCACTGAGAATGTATGTTTTCCCTGGTCACAGTAAGAAACAGGGCAGAGTTGATAGATTTGATAGCTTGGCTGCGCTGAAGATGCTTGCCTGTGATATCATGCATACTTGCTGCAATTTGGAACGTCAGAAGAGTTTTTTCTCAAGCATTTTTTCTCCGTGCAACAGAATTATTACTAAATGTCACTGGGGCATGCAACATATTGCATTGTTACATTGGTTGTGATTCGCACTGCGTTCCTTGACTTTCTGTGCGGTTCACAGGTGGAGAGGCTGAAGGGCTCTGTGCAAAAGGCTGAACGCGAGGCTTTGGAGTGGAAAGCTGCAGCAGAGCAACGTGCACAAGAGGCTGGGAGACATCCTACGCCTTCTGCACCAGACAATACTGTGGGGCACAGACATTGGAAATCTCTGGATGGTCGGATTGGAAATCTCTGCTTCGAAAACCATCAATCTTCTCATGAGTCTTCCCTAGGTGAAAGAAGTCCTCGTGGTCCAGGCGAAGAAAGACACCTCCGAACTCGTCAAGAAGAAGGAGGAAGTCACACAGGAACGGATTCCTGTATTCTTTGAATGGATCGAACATGATCTGATTGAAGCATATTGAACCATATTGAACCCACAATTCTTCAAACATATACTTTAAGGATCTTTAAGAGACATTGCACCACTCAACTGTTTCATTCGCTGTTCGATGACAGAGGTGCTAAGGTCGGTGGGGGTCAGGTGTCAAGCAAGCTGGGTGTCTGTGAGGCCAAGAAGTCCACTGATGAAGCCATTAAGAAATTGGAGGATGCCAAGAAGCAGCTGGCAGAGGCAGCGTTGCAGGACACACGGATTTCTAAGGGCGACGAGGCAACGAGTCGACGAGTTGTGTGGCAGCTTACATGGGATTGTGCTGTCAGGCTGGTGGAAAGGTCTCGGAAGCAGAGGCCGAAAAACAGTTTGATGCTGACACTCTGATCACCTATTGACCTATTGATTCTTCTAGATTCTCTAAATAATCGTATTTCTATATCAATATCTATTAAATATCAATATCTAATATAGTCTATATAACTATAATGTCACTCTTCTCTGCACGAAACCCTTTGAAGCCAAGCTTCGCATTGCCAGGCACGGGCCAGTGCAGCAGAAAAAGCAGCAGCCTCGGCGAAAGGCTGGCCTTGGACATTGGACACGGGACACGGAGCAACCTCGGTGACGTCAACCGAGTCCAAAAAGGAGTTGGTAAAGGATGGTAAAGGAAGATGTCACTATAGTAGAGTTCAGTGCAGACCTCTACTCCTCCATACAACATTGTCATATATTGTCATACACTATCGCAGATCGCGCATCAGCAGCAGAACAAACGCTGGAATCGGTGTGACGCTTAGCAACAGAAGCTCCGTGTGGACTCAGAGGAATGGATCAACCAGATGAGACATGCATTGCCCGACAAAAAAATGTGATATCAGGATAAAGAAGAGGCATGTCATGGAATATCGCTTGTTTAGCTGTTTTGAATTCAGGTCAAACAAACGGCTCGATCAGAGGCCCTTCGCAGACTGTGTAATGCTAGCGCTTGGCTGGCCTTGTCAGTCAAGGGGTGTTGTTGATGTAATTTTGTAAATGGCGTGTATCCACGTGACATGATGACTCAAAGTTGAAACAATAATGTGTTTTGCATATCGTGCATCCTTCAACGGTGGTTCCACTCAATAGGTTCAACATGGCTTGTATAGTTTGGAGTGTATGCATGACTGCATGTGCCCAGCGTTTCAGGTAGGCTAAGCCATCTTTGAAGAATTTCTTTGCAGCCATTGTATTCCGTTCACTCCGAGTTCACTCCCCTCACAGCAAATTCCAATTCTTGCACATCTTCGTGAAGAGGCTCAGCAAGATGCTTCCAAGCTGGTGAAAACAGCTGAGCAGGCGAAGTGTGTTTTTGCTACACTGCTACCAGCTGCTACACTGCTACGAGTCTTTGCTGTTCACCAGTACTTTGCAGGAGCGGCAGAAAGTGCAAGCCGCACTAGATGTGGCAATGGCCGAGGCCAGTTGTATCACTGTTGATCCTCTGAGTTGGCCTCCATGATACGCATCAAGTGATGCCAGAAACATCAGAAACTGTCAGATGTCCAAAGCATATCAATATACAATAATATACATATCATATATACATATATACATATATACATATCATATATATATATATAATATAGTTATATAAATATTATATTAACAATGACCTTTTGCCATATTGTATCCTGTCGGAGAATCTTGTCAACTTTCTTCTGGACGTGCACTTGACAAGGCCAGAGAATTGCGAGAGAGCCTGAAGCGAGAGTCTGAACAGGCCCAGCTCAACTCAAAACACATGCACTTTATGAATCTTTATGACTCACTCCATGACTAACTCATACTTCATGTCACTTCATGTCACTTTATGTCTCATGTGTTTGGGCTTGGCCAAGTCCCGTGAAAGGCAGAGACCCGGACCAATTGCCTGGAGGCAGACCTGGAACATCGAACGCAGGAGCCGAAGATTCCGCTGAGACATCGAAATCATCGAACATGGTGAACATGCACCAAGATATTATGGTGATTTTATGATGATCTAATGATTCTAATGGTGATTTTATGTCGATTTATGTTGGAAAAAAAGGGGATGATGCGATGGAAGATGGAAAGCATACGATCGAAGCCTGTGACTCTTTTGGACGGTTTCCATCGGTTTCCTAGTTTCTAGATGATCTTCCAGGAGCTTCAACAAAAAGACCAGCTACTCGATGAGGTGTGAAATTGGTGTTGCTGGTGTCAACACTTCTCTGCGAACGCTTCAAGTTGTCTTTTTCTAGAAAGACAATGAAAGACACTGAGAACGGAAAAGGGCATCTCAAACCTCAAACCGACTGGTGATTAAACGAATGCAAGAAATGTACAGTAAGACTCCTCCAATAGACTCATTTGAAAAGTACCTTTTGGAAGCGCTTTAAGAACATGGTGCTTGCTATGCTTTGCTAATTACCCGTGCTTTGCACCGGCATGGCAAGGCCAAGGCCCAGCTGCAGCTCTTGAAACAAGAGTCAGAAGCCTCCGAGAAGAGGCACTGAAAAGAATGGACAAAAGTGGACAACAGGTGTCTCGAAATGTGTTTTTCACATGTAAAAAAACGTGAGAAAACTCTCGGCATTGTGTGAAACATTTGTGAAACCGTGTCCATTTGCACGGGGCGCACGCGCACGGCAGGGTGCGAGAGGAGCTGCAAGAGCAAGTCGACTCGCTCCGTCACGAACAGGAGAAAGAGGCTCGGCACCGATATGGCACAGCCAGCAGAGTCTGTGCAACTTCAGTTCCACTTCCACTAGTGTTCACTGAATTTCACTGCTGAGTTTTCACTTTGATTGTTGAACTTCACCAGAGGTTTCAGATCAGGGTGGCTGTGAGAATACGTTGCCAAACATTTTAAACATGCAAGGCACGCGACCTGCAGACGCAACTTGCCGAGGCTCAACCGGATGCTTTCCAGAAAGACCTACACAAAACCCGTGGTTTCTGGAAATCTAAATCACACAAAAATAACACAAATTCAGTCGCATTCACAGGCAAGGGCGAAAGGCGATGAGTTCCGCAGGAAGCACAGAATATCTGTGACGATCTGTGACCATTTTTGACCATTTTAAGTGACGATTCGGAGGTGGTCGCGAGTTTCAAGACTCGCGGGCTGAGGTCAGGAGTCTGAACGCATCATTGAAGAGGACCACAGATTTGTCGCAGAAGTTGGTTTGTCCAACTTGTCCAACTTGTCCAACTTGTGTGTTATTTTGTAATCACGACAGAGGCGAAACACAAGTCACCGTGGTTCACCTGGAACTGTTGGGAACATTTGGGAACTGTGATTTGAGTGTTGATTGAAGCTGAATCAAAAGGCCAACTTCACAACAGCATCTTGAAGGCTAGCTTCTTTCACAGTCTGTGTGCACAACTTGAAATGGACAACTCATGCTGGGTTGTGCGGCTTGTCGATGGTTTCTCTTTTTTGCCACGGTTAGTTTTGAATTTTGATGCTGAAAAACTTCGGAAATCAAGGAGCGCCAGCGACACCAAGGTCTTGCTCTGAGGTGTGCAGTGTGCATGGCACAGTGTGTGTAGGTCTATTCTTCGTCCATTTTCTTCATTTTGCCTCTGTTATCCTCTGTTTCTGGCCCAAAGCAGACTAAAACATGGTGTAAAACATGACAACTTCGCGCCGAGGTGAGATTGCCACTCTGGAGGTCATGATGACCCACAAGGCGAGAAGAATCCAGCAAATCCCAACGACCTGTCAACGACCTGTCAACGACCTGTCAACGACCTGTCAACGACCTGTCAACGACCTGTCAACGACCTGTCAACGACCTGTTGGACCTGGTTGAAGGCTGCCCTTTGGAATGACGAGAAGACACAGCTCTTGGTGGATCATGCAGCAAGATCCTTGGGCGCTTGGAGGCTTTACAGATCTTTACAGAGCTAATGAGTCCTCTCCGCTGCACTCGCCGCACTTCGCCGAACTTAGGCCACTGTGGACGCACAGCGTCAGGAATTTGAGAATCGCCTGAGCACTGTGAAGACAGAACTGGAGGACACTCCGATTCTCAGCATCGTAGCAGACACTGTGCCCAGAATGTCTGGCATCTCCGCCAACTTGGCCACCTTTGTCGAGGAGCGCTTGGCTGACGTGGAGAGAGCGGCGGAAGAAGAGAGGCATATGATGCAACAGCATCTGGTCGCAGACCCAAATGTCAAATGGAGCATAGACTGCTCCGTTTTTCTGGATGCAAAGAAATGCACTTTGAATCATTTTGAGACAAGAAAAGAATGGAAAAGATACACTGACAGTGACTGTGAGGTATGCACGACCTGTTTTTTTTGCGCCGTGACGGTGTTTTGGATAGCAGCTGAGCTGAGGCTGATGCTCATGAGGAAGCCAGAGCCACCGAGGAAAAGTGGAAAGAAATGAAGGATCTGGCGGCCAGATGGAACTGAAAAAGATGAAAAAGAGTGAAAGGTTACGAACGGTTTATGAACGGTTTATAAAGATAGAACACCTGTTGAGTGCAGAAAAGCAAAGAGAATAGATATGCGTTGTTTTGCACATCTTTTTACATCTTTTTACCATGTCTCACCAGCAGGATATGAACATCAATAGATTAAACTTTTTCTTTGACAAGGTGGTTGGATCAACTGCCGAATACAATCAAAATTCCAAGTTCCGATGAGGTTCTTGGCAAATTGTTTTCCCTTTAGGCCTTTCCTTTGTCCCTGAAACAGGAGGAAGCTGTGAAAGAGGCTTGGGAAGGTGGTAATGCGCAGCAGAGGCGAGGACAAAACGGCATCCAATGGCATCAAGAAGTCCCATTTGACGATGTGAAACAGATTCGATTTGCAACTTGCTGGTGCTTGGTGATGTCATGTGATGTCATGTGACGTCATGTGATGTCATAGGTCACGTCATGGCTCTTGAGGCGTTTGGCTGCCGCGTTCAAAGCAGCACGGGAGATCAACCACATGAAGGCCAGACTCGTCACTACTTCTACTGTATATACGATTATATACGTATACTCAAAGCATCTCAAAGCTAACGCTTTCAACAACTCAATCTTTGTAGCAACAGCGTCGCAGTGTATAGCCCCACCGACTCGAAGCAGGACAAAACAACTTCTGCTATTTTCATTTTTGTTTCTGACGTACTTCGTTTCAGGAGTCGGAGATGAAGGCCGAGCATGAGAATTTGTCCAAGCGCTTCGCCAGCCGCGAGAGCCGCGAGGACTCTGCAGCAATGTGGGTAAAACAATGCCATTTTTACCCACCCATTTGGGAATGGTAAAACTACCATCTATTTAAATGGTGATGACTGGGTGATGGTTTATGGCATGTTTTACCAAGTTTTACCCACACAATTTATGACAATGTATGTCCAACGCCTGGTGTTTTTTGAATCCCTTTAGTTCTCGACTCAAAAAACACATCATCTCTTTGGCTTGGGAAGATGAGCAAACGACATGACTTGCAATAGACCTAACTTTTCATCTTTCAGACAGCTTAAGGCTGTTTAATTGGGGGGCACCATAAAAAAGTATCAGATTATGACTATGATGACTATGATGACTATGTCAAACATGTCCTTCCGAATCTTTCTTCCGTGTTTCGAAATGTCGCAGGAAGATGTGAAGCAGATCTCCGACCAGCGACGGCGCTTGCAGGCCACATGGCCCTGGCCACATTCATGACATGGCCAAAGTTCAATGCTCGCAGCATGTGCCATGTTGGGTGATGTGGGTAGATGGGTAGACATAATCAAGGCAAACATAGGCAAAGCTGTATGTCACTGCATGATGTATCAAAAAAAACTAGACCTGCTCAAGGCAACATCAAGCTGTGTGTTTGCAAGTTCTGAAAGCCTGACGAAAAAATAGATAAATAGAAATAAATAGAATATGTGCTTCAACAGGTGCAGGTTAGGATGGTTAGGGCGTAGCAATATTTGTGATCATTTGAGTTGAAACTCCGCCGGAGTATGTAGCATGGCACACCTTTTCTGCAGCATGGCACACCTCCGAAATCAGTTGTACCTTCGCAATTCGATTCTTCCCGATTTCGCGCCTGGCTGCTTTGTTGGAAGAATCTTTTGGGGCATCTTTTGGGGCATGAAACAACACTATTCAAATTTTTGGGGCATGAAAGCCACCATATTATAATTGACTGAGCAAACCACTATTCAAAAAAGAAGGGGCTCACTTCTCTCCACTTTCTTCAAAGAGTGCAAGGGGCCGTGACCGACAGGAAGCGCAGATGATGATGGTCAACAAAGATCGTGACTTGAAGGACGGGCAAATTATGTCACCGTGTGTTTGAAATGTCTTGAAGCTGTCTGGCTGCTATTGCTGACCCATTGCATCTACAACATTATCATAATTATAATATGGTTCCACTGGTTCCACTGAAAGGACAATGGAAACATCCAACAAGATCCTCCTGCAAACTTTGGTCCAACACATTGCCCACACATATTGTGCCACAGGAGATTGCCTTGGAGCTTCAAAACCGAGATGAGTGTGATCGTATTGCCGGCATGTACACTGACATCAGCCTTTCACATGAGACTGGCCATGTGTGCTTTCTGTCAACATGGATGGTTTCTAGCATAATCAGCTTGACACGATTTTCTGCACAAGTGTTACATATACAATATATACACAATATACAGCTTTGCCTCTTCTGTTTGCAGACAATTGTGACAAAGTCCACTTAAAATTCTCAGAACGAAGCCCGAGAAACAGAGCGTTGGAGCGTTTGCAGCGTGGTCGCCAGGCATCTTTGGCTCCGCAGAGAGGCGGAAACCAAAGCAGCAGAGAGCTCAGAGCCGATTTGTATCGATTTCTCCTGGATGAATTGTACATAACTGTACAGTATCACAGAATTCTGTCATTTGTGTCATTACGAGTACGACATTGGAGGATCAAGAAATATATAGAAATGTCAAGGTTTCACATCAGAGATGCACCTTCCAGCTCCGGCAGGGCCGTCGGTATGGGCCAAGCAGCGGTGGGAAAGAAGTTGGGTGTGGAATCTCAGACACGTCGACACGCCGCAGATGTGTTTCCGATCCACTTTGGCATCTTTGTGATTCGAAGGATCTTCGAAGCCTTTCCGCATCCGCTTTCCTCTCGTGGCTCGACAGGCGAGGCAGCACAGTTTGGAGATCGCGACAAGCGACGCACAGACCTTGGTCGATCTCGGAGATACCTTGGTGCGGTCGAAAGTTTCGTCAGACGAGACCGAGGTAAGCAGTACTGTACACGGCCAGAGACTCCCAACACTTACAAGGGCACACCGGTGCCTGGGCAATGCATCTCCGAACCTTTCTCACATCCTATTATATATAATAACTAACTAGCTAACTAACTAAATAGATATAGATAAATAGATAAATATACTATAGATAAATGAATATACTTAATATATATATATATATAATTATATATATATATAATTAATCAAATTAAATATTTCAATCGAGTTCAAGGTTTCATTCGCAGCAAGACACCTTCAGATGACACGCCCCAGCTGCGACCAGTGATTGCCCGTGAGTTTGTTTCGTGATGTGAGGTGCTTTTAGGCCAGACACATTGAAGATCGAAGTGGAAGTTTGGTCTTCGTCTTAGATGCCAACTTGTGATGTCTTGGCGTACATTACCTGGTTGGTAGTTTGGAACATTTTTTATTTTTCCATTGGGAATAATCAACCCAACTGACTTTCATATTTTTCAGAGGGATTGAAACCACCAACTAGTTACATGCTTGTATGGCTTCGGGTTCCGTGTATGGTCTTGAGACTTCAACATTCTTGTGCTGTGCCCTGTGCTTTCAGGCACACTGAATTCAGCTGTCAGATTGCACCCTGGCATGGCGCCGTCTCGAGCGCCGTCTCGATATGGGAGACCAGGAAATCACACTGACGCATTGGAAAAATGGTGACCAATTTGTCAAACAATACTTGTCACACTTACAATATACAGGAGACAAAGCTCAAGCATTATCCTTTTGTGAGAGCGTTTCCAGTCGCGATTTCAGAGGTGGACTGACAACCACAACCCACCAGAAACCCTTGGATTTGTGAAAGCGCACGGCTTATATAACTCATTTCGACATTTGACAGATCCTTATTGTTGCTCGGTGCTGGGGGTCATGTTTCAGGAGGTAAAACACTCCGTTGCCTCATCCAATCTCTTTGCCAAAGATGATGCACATTGAGCCTGGTTTGGACCTCCGTTCGAACCGTTTTTTGGCTTCAAAATTCTGAAAGCCTCTTTTCGATGACAGTTATTTCATATTATTTCAACTTCATACATCTTTTGATACTTTTGGGTATAAAGTTTTGTAGTCACTTTCTTCAACTGCCAAGTCACGGTGGGTCCATGCCATGAGAGGATCCTCCTAAAGGGAGCATCCGAATCTGCCAAATCCAACGCTTTGAGCGGTGACCCCACCAGAGTGTCACAGCTTGCGCTCGAAAGGAGCGCCTTATGTAGTCAGATGGAGAAACTCGCGTTTTTTTTTTTGTCCACCAAAAGTTGTCCACCAAATCACCCAAATCTCAGAGAACAATTGGTGGATTTCGACCAAGAATTGATTGAAAGGCGAGTGTTTCTACAATGCATGGGAGTTTTGATCCATGTGTTCAGAGTCCCCATCTTGCCATGGATCAAACCTCGGATTTTTAGGAGAAGTTGACGAGTGGGTTTCGTTCTCGGGAAAGAAATCAGGATATATCAGGACATAAATTCAGGATGCCGAGTGAAATCCAATGCGAAACGCACCGCATACTGCGCTGAGAAAGGATCGGAGCCAACACTTAGCTGCACTCACAGTTTCACATCAGTGCAAAGTTTTTGACATTGAGAACTTGTACACTTACATACACTTACACATATTCCAGTTTGAGAAAGCTGATCGTTTCTGAAAGTCTGAGTCCTGTTGCCAAAATGAAGTCAATTTGTAACGCGTCGCCATTGGCTTTCCAGGCTTTCCAGCCCGAGTCGCGGTCTATGAACTGTTAAAAAAACACGGCCATTGCTGTTGGATATTCCGTATTTGTTTGGTGTTTGAGTGGAAACACAGAGGGTTGACTCGCCATGGCACAATATGGAAAGTCCGAATATTGGGAGGCCGGAGAAACAGAGCGTCGAGTCGTTGAAGTAGAGTTAGACCAGCGTCCCGAACGTTGAACGTTGCTGAAATATGTGGTTCAGATATGTTTAGATGAAAATAGGAAAACACATCCCTGCTTCAACTTATCTTACACCATAATACACCATAATACACAATACATATCCATCATATCCTTTGATTGCGTGGCTCATTGGCTCATGTTTTGATTTAAGACGGCGACACCAGGAGCGCTACACCAGGGATCCCGAACCTTTCGATTGGTATCAGCGCTGGGCTGGGCTCAAGGAGAGGGATTCTCTATCCGATTTTTCTGAGCCGAAGTAGCAATAAAATGCAGGGCTAGGCTGAATGAAAAAATTGACCTTTTGGGCCTCAAATTTTGAGAGCTCCAAAATGACTGTTTGTTTGATATCTTAGTGATTCGTGACTTTGTAAGTCTTTCAGAGCATTTCAGGGTCTTTGAGCGTCCCTCTTTTTCACGGCTGTCAGATTGTCGCACTTGCGGCCTGTCCAGTGACGTGATTTTCCAGGAGACCTTCACGGAGTTTGCACAGCCCTCCCACGCAATCCTAATGCTCGGATGCGGCAACTCCCGTCTCAGTGAGGAGACACCAATGATGTTTGTCAATCTCAAAAGCCACAATGACGATAGGATCATTGATAATCATTGGGACCCACAATACTTGTTGGTGTTTGAAGACAAGAAGAAACTACACACATAAACTTGTCACACTTCTTGAAGAAACCACATTTGCTTAGGAGATGTATGAAGAAGGCTATCACAGTATCACCAACATCGACCTCTGCATGACCGTCATCAAAGCGATGCAAGAGAAGTACCGCGACAAGCCTGGCTGCTCGACTGCAAGGTAACACCATTTGACCATGACAAGCCATGACAAGCGAAAAGTCTGCCACAAAGGCCCTAGAAACAAAGGCGACATCTCACAGATCTCACAATCCAGGGTTTTGGCCTTGCTCTTGCTGACACCACAAGGCCTGACCTACAAACAGATGGACGGACGTTCCATGGAGCTCCCAGATGCCAACTTCAACGTGGTCATTGACAAGGTCAACGAGTGGTCAACGAGTGGTCAACGAGTGTTCAACGGATGGTAGCGGGTAGATGCGAGTTGTCAGCACTGTGCTAAGGATAAGGACAAAATTGTAACAAAATATAACACAATGGCAGATGACATCATTTCTTCTTGGATGTTGGACAGAATGATCTGAATCTCACAAGTCTGGTCGATTGGAGAACTGAATTGAGATGAACACAGTCTCGCAACCTTCCCTTTTGACAGCACTCTTGATTTGCATACTTTGGATTTTCTTGATCAATTTTTGTGATGCTAGAGCCAAAGAAGGTACAGCATAAAACATAACATATTTTCATTGTCATAGCCATAGCATCTCTTTTTCGAACTTGGATGTTTCTTGTTGTTTCTTGTTGTTTGGTCGTAGTCAATCCTGACCTTTGTCCCAAATCATCATCGGTACTCGTAGGGCGGATCAGCCATATGCAGCCATGAAAAACCGCCATGTCGATTGTAATCATTCTTGGGAAACTCAAAAACCGCATCCACATATATCCACATAGCTTCTCTTCCCTACTATATGTGGCTTTTAAGATACTTTATGATCTTCCCATATATAATATCTTATGGCAGATATCGACCTGGGTCGGGTTCGACTCATGGTTCATCAAACGGTTCAGAAATGCAGGCCTGCCTGGATTCAATCCTCTGCGGCGAGGGCTCAACACACAATGCCCAGAAGCTGCTCACAGAGGTGTCAAACTGTTTGGATCATTTTGGGTTGGAGAATGTGGGAGAGATGGGCCATGGGAGCCATGGGAGCAAAGTTTGCAGCTGAAAAAGTGGCCTCCAACGGATCGCACTTTTCGAATTGGACTGTACTCCGCCTTTGAAACCGGGAGAATACAGGAGACCAAGTGAATTGACTGCCCAGTGAATTTCCGTCCTTTACGTTATAACACGTGTTGTACGTGTTGTACGTGTTATTGAATTTGCTCTTAAGTTTTTTGACCATTCTTGTGATCATTGTGATCCCCAATGGCTTCACTTGCCAAATTGTTGCAGGTTGCCAGGGTTTTGCAGCCCAACGGCGTCTACATTGCCGTGTCCCACGGTCAGCCCTCCTATCGCCTGACCTATCTGCAGCGGCCAGTGTCTTGACCAAAAACAACAACTTTGTCGCTACAAAAACAGCTCACGTTTGTTCGATTTAAAGAATCACAGAAGTTCATCTAACACGCGTTTTTTCGGCATGTTTTTCATAGGAACCGTTGGACTTTAGTGTGACATCATCCAGGAGTTCATTCATGTTTCAATCTCTGCTCGGTTGCCTGATCAGTTAGCTCAGTCTACCGAGGAGTTTGGATGGAACGTCAAGACCTATACCGTGCAGAAGCCAATGATGGGTACATAGCCTAGAATGCTTTTTGGTTGTGCAGATCCTGACCTTTGAAGGCAGCCTGCCACCGGCAAACTTGCATAACTCCTCAGTGGGGTCTCTGCTTCGTTGTTCTTTTGAGTTTGTGCTTTGTCGATCTCGTTGGCAAGGTATGACTGCCTCTTTGTCTGCAGACGACAAGGATAGCGTCCACTACATCTACGTTTGTGTCAAGGGTGAAGTTGCCAAGGTCCATGGCTTAGCATCGACATCATCATTCGACAGATGTGCTGCTGTGCTCTACAAAGTTCTGAGGATTCCTAGATCCACTGAAGGGGCAGAGCGGAAAGGATGAAAGGCGATCTCAAACGGCAGAGATCAGCTTCGGCGCACACGAAGGATGTGCAAATATGTTTGGCTCATTGGATTTCCACAAAACCCCCCAAACATGCTTGATAGCATATATAGCATCATCATTCTTTAAGAAACATGCTCACAATCAGCAATGTTTTGGAGTGTTTAGCTCTTGGACACCTTGAGTTTATCCAAAGATGAGAGCAATGTGGTGGAGTCAACGTAGGCAGGAAGATGCAGGAATATGCAGGAAGCTTGCCAGATATGCTGATATGCTGGAAACATTTGTAAAACGAATTCCAAACTTCAGAGACTGTGCGGCGCGAAAAAATGGCAGCTCATGGTGATGCAATATTGCTTAATGTGATGCCAGATGGCGTCGTCTGGCGTGTTTGCCTTTGAGCGGAGCATTGCACTGTCCACATTGCATGGAGATGGAAGGACGGTCATGTGGACATTGGTTTCACGCAGGTGCCTCAAGATGCAAAGCGCAAGAAGGGGCACGGGGTCCCAACGACATGAACCCAGCCCAGATCGGCACATTTTAAATTGCAAAATGAAATGAGCCAATGCATGTCACTCATGACAGGTTGCAAGACGACCAGATTTCCAGAACAAAGTAAGCACTAATGATCTAATGTAAGGCATTCTTTTCCGTAAGACAGGAAGAGAATCGAGTCTTTAAAGGTTTAGATTTCTAGTCTTAAAGCTTCACGTTTGCTGCACTTTGTTTGGATCTCATGGCGCAACTGAACCAACTGAACTATGAACACGTTTTTTCAACGTCCATGTCCCAGGAGATCCAAGTCTTCAAAGTCCATGGCCACGCCCTCATGTTCTTTGCCACGTGAGCTCACGTGTGTTCCATCTGTTGTGATTGGCTTTCCATGGCTTTCCCATCTTTGTCGATGTTTTTGTTATTTTTGTTTGAAGTGTGTCATTCCAACGAGACGACTCTCCCGGTCTTTGATGGTCTTTGCCTATCTTAATCATTGCTCTGCCTGTGTGCTGATAGAGCTGCTTGACTCCAACCCACGAATTTGGCTCAGGATGTTCCCATACGGATGCTCTCCGCAATCTATTCCAGCTGCGGCCTGAAATCGCTGAAACAGCTCATAACTAAGTGGTTGTTTTATGTTGTTTTAATGTTTCCCCGGATCTTCAAGGTTTTTCAAGACTTTCAACATTCTAATGATAAATATGATAAATCTTGTTGAATCTTGTTGAATCTTGTTGAATCTCTCAACATTCACGGACTTGGGTGTTTGACTTGCTGAATCTTGTTGACAACTATTTCAGCTGATGCTGATGCGAAGCCTGAATTCTGTAAGGCCAGCATCGGCGAAGATTTAAATTTGCCATTGCTTGAGAGGCAGCCTTTCAAGATTGCTCTATGCTTGAGCATCCAGTTTCCTGGGCACGGTGCCACGTGCATTGTTACTGCAAATTGTTTTCTCTGCATGTTATTATCTTGTTTCAGAGACTGCAGGATGCTTCAGATTTCTCTGCAGATCGGTACATATTTCTTCAGCTCGAGAGTTTCACCTGGGCAACCAGCCATGAACAGCGCGGAAAAACATCAAGCCATTGCATCCTAATGAATATATCATATATATGATACATATGGTATCCTAATGATATATATGAAATATGATTATATATATTATATATATATTATATGATATATAATGAAGTGGGACTTAGACTCTGGATGTTTGATGTGTTGGACGTTGCCCACCCCATTCCCTTTACAAAACAATCCGCTGGGGGGAGATTCGCGCTCACGAAATGAGTTTTTCCCCACATCTTTGGTTGTGCACTCCCGCCTGCCTCCTGCCTCCTCCCGCCCTCCGCCGCACAACTCTCTCACACACAACTCTCTCACGCACAACTCTCTCACAACTCACTTGTGCTGGGCTTTGCCCGCTTGTGGCAGGCTCTGCCTGCTTGTGCTTGGTTCTGCCTTGTGCTTCTGGGTTCTGCCTGCTGCTGCTGCTGCTGCTGCTGCTGCTGCTGCTGGCTTCTGTGTGTAAAATCTTCTCTGTGTATTTTTTCCGCTGTGTAAAGACAACATGTCTTTTGATTCTGACTGTCGCTCAGGTGCCAGCCCTGGAGCAAACCCTCTGCAGGGACAAAACAGGCATGAAATCGTGGATATATGATATTTGACTTGCGTCAGCTATCATTCATCCTCATCTCCATCGCCATTCATCCTCGTCATCGTCATCGCCATCATCATTGTCGTCATCGTCATCACCATCATCATTTTTCTTGTGTATTATCTTCTCGTCTCCTCCCTCCTGCTTTCTTTCATGCCACGCTGTCGTCTAGTGTTTTTATCCATGTGCGAGTGCCGTATCATTTTTTGAAGCA
>Ga0126342_10003979_pt1 | contig 24865 bp, 21 predicted proteins | sample Cyp1metagenome_FD_92528 | JGI IMG/M metagenome (GOLD analysis project Ga0126342, IMG submission 92528) | Coral microbial communities from Lord Howe Island, Old Settlement Bay, Australia - Cyphastrea 1 metagenome | ecosystem: Host-associated > Invertebrates > Cnidaria > Coral ...
GCGTACCCTGCATGTGAAACCAGCATCCTGGCACCAAGCGCAAGAAAACATGAATGAAAGATGCAACCTGTCGCAGCTCAACGCGCTCTTTACAGAAGGCAAAACGCATATACCATGGGCCCAAAATTGGGGCCACAAATTTGGAAGCTGGGCCACTAATTTTAATAGGCCCATTTTTGGGTCCAGAATCTGGCCCCTGTTTTGGGACCACAAAATACAAACAGGAGCTATTCAATACGGCGCAAGTGTGCTACTGCCGCCGCAAGCTGACAGCGGCACATATCCGTGATACTGTGTATATATATATATGCATATCTGGGTAAATTAAAGCAATTCACTAACCTGAAATAAGACAATCTTGGGGATAATTCCCCTAACCATGATCATAGTGAGGTCACAGTGAGGTCGTTATAATTTACCCAAATAAATAAATAAATAAATAAATAAATAAAGATATATATATATATATTTATTTATTTATACATGGAAGTTTCCGAAAATGGTGGTACCCCCAGTCATCATCCATTTATAGCTGGCATTTTCAAATGCCAACCATCCAGCTATTGGGGTACCCCCATGCCTCTTCTTGCCCGCGGTCGCCAGTGTGGACGCCAAGGTCGCCTGCAAAAGTCATTGGATTCACATAGGATCCAACGTGGATGAACCATTGATATATTAGATTAATATTAAATATTAGTGAACTGTTATATGATAGTTTTAAAACATGTTTTTTTTTTAAAAAAAAAAAAAATGATTAAGAGGTGGATGAACCATTGATATTAAGTGTTAAGTGTTTTATATATCATATATCATTAATGGATGAACATCCTACTTAGGATTAATTCACACATTATATATATATACATCCACCTTTAATAGATTTGATCCAGCCAAAAAGAAAAAACATGACCTGATGACATAGGATTAAGTAATTTCTTGAGGTATTTCGAGCACTTCGTCACTGGTGGGAAACATAATAAATTACAAAATATTACAAATCGAACGTGGCAAATTTGAGATGAACATGTGTATCTGTGATCATGTCTTAGAACATCTTAGAAGTATACTAATGTGGCTATATGTGGGTTTTCACAATGTCATCAACCACCCATGACCTGATTTTCTTCCGAGAAAAAATGGATGCCATACAATGGCTCATTATGTTTCACATTCATCATCCCAGTGTTTTGTACAAACTTTCCATAAGGCAAAAAAAATCAAATCAAAAATGGATGTAGTTTTTCCATGTTTTTCCTATTGGATCCAGAGTGACTCGGGGCCCTTGAAACATGGCGCCCGCCTTTTCACAGGTGTCCAAATCGTTGGCGTTGGACAAGGTGGAGCGCAACTGACGTCCCACCTCCGGTGGGGGATGGATCCATCGGATCCCAAGGGTCCCAAGGTGGGGTGCCTTTTCAGCAATCATTGGACCATTAATAGTGGATTTTCCCATTAAAAATGGTGATTTTCCATAGTTTTTTGTATGTTTACCAGAGGGTATTTTCTGAGAAATTGGTGGTTTCCACAGTCACTAGGTAGTACCCCCATAGCTGGATGGTTTATTTCATGGAACATCCCAATCTAAAATGGATGATAACTAGGGGTACCCCCATGACAAAGCGGAAACCTCCAAGTTTTGTACTTGGAGGATCATCTCACGGCTCGTGGTTAGCAACTGGGGTTATAATCTATTGATACAAGTATCTGGGTAAATTATGGTAAATTATAATATTTCACTTACCTGAATCTTGCGGCCGTTTGGAGATGATTCCCCCTACTAACTATGATATACTATGATTATAGTGAGGTCACAGTGAGGTCGTGATGAAATTTACCCAGAACAATCAACTGTCCATAATCCATCTCTTTAGGGAATACACCAACTGCAAGTTTATACACAAAAAAACACTAACAGGATGCAAACCACAGTACTTTAGCAGTATATAAAATGTTTGGATATTTTTGGTATGGGATATGTCTTCCACACACGGAACATATGAGTTGGGATGGGTACATAACAAGCATTCTGGAGAGTTGGGAATCAACTGACTATATAATCGACGATATTTTTATTGCCTACAGGTACGTGGTATGCATGTATGATTTGTATAATGTGCATGTATTTCTGCAGATGTACCTGCAGAAACTGATACTGGCGTGATCTGGTATGTCCAAAAATGGAAAGACCAGCCGGATCTGTTGCCCTCCCAGATCAATGGGAATTTCAGGATCCTAAAATTGAGGTACTGTACCATATAAGGGCATATTTTCTAGGGATATCCCCTTACATAGGCCTTACATAGGCCTTATATAGGCCTTATATATGGTAGGTACCTCCAATTTAGGTTCCTGAAATGGCCATTGACCAGAGATCGCAACCAAAAAACGGTGAATCTATGGCTGGATCCATTGATCCCCTACCAAGGTGGCTTGGACTTGAACCCTCGATGTCAGCAAATGCCCCTCACCAGCTCACCGCTGCCCTGCTGATCTCGCGACTAATCCCTTCCCCCTAATTCCAAATACCACCACACAAGACCCTAGCTGGTTGGTGGTTTCAACATGTTTCAACCCCTCTGAAAAAAGTGAAAGTCAGTTGGGATGATGAAATTCATTGAAATTCCCAATATGGAAAGTCATAAAAGTCATGTTCCAAACCACCAACCAGATAATGGTTAAGAACCATCAACATGATGTTATGGATGAACCCTATATATCATATGTTGGCCCTATGTATTGGATCTGTTCATTTTGGGGGCCTTTCTTTTTTGGGGGACCCCTCCACTCCGGAGGCATCCGTTCGGAACCTGATCCGCTTGCTGAAGACCCTGTGGGAACTCCTTATTCAGCTCCTGCCGGGTTCGGTGAACCCCAGGTGCCAGGTGTTGCCCAAAATCCTGGGCACCTCGACCGGGGGTTCATGGGATGAGGTGAATTCAAAAAAAGCTGATGTGTTTTTGCTGAACGAATTTCTCTATGGCTTGATTGGAACTGTTCAAGGGGTTTATATGGGTTTATCAACCAACAAACATCACTGGGGAGGGGCCACAATCACCATTTTGAAGAGGTGAATCATCGGACCAAAAGGGCAAAGGGCTCCATGGCTGTGATTTTCTCACCAGAGGCGATTTTCTGATTCGTTGTTTTCTCATTGGTGCTGAATATTTACCCTGGCTAAAAATAGTTACAGTATGTTACAGTAAACCATGTTAAAACAAAAACAGCTACAGTATGCTATAGTCCATAGTAGCTTTGTGTCAATATAGTCCATGGGAATTATCGCCCCATTCATTGAGGGATGGAAATGCAACATGTTTGAAGCCGCCAAAAGCAGAATCACGACAACAAACGTCTCAATGCATCTCAACACCATCCTGTATTGTCCCAGATCATGCCGTTATCCCCGTTTTTTGATAGTCAAATATCACAAATATCCCCATATCGTTGAGTTTGCATGGAATGGGAACAACATCACGTCAGCAACAAGGAAATCTGCATCTGGTGATATCCGATTTTTTGCCATCTCGATTCTAAGTCCACGTGCTGGAGCATAGGATCTTGCTGTAAATCAATACATAGTTGTTGCAAGATTGAAGATTGCTAAATCCATCCAGAAATACTTCTGACTAGGTTTTCCCGTGTTTCTCTTATCATCCGAAAATGGGATGGCCAACCCTGGTGATGCGAGTTCATGGCACCTTTCTGCTCTGGACAATTCAACCAAACTTCCCACAAACTTCAAAGATATGACATATGTTCATCAACACTCAACCGATGCAAAAACAATAAACAACAACTATTGAGAATTCGTGTTGTACACAATTGATGTTACCAAACATCCAGCTTGATCAATTCACCTATCATCTTAAACAAATCCAGAAAAATGTCCTTTTCTATACCATCTATCATCATTTACCTGTTGTTTTTCAGGGGTACCCTCTGGTAATTTAACAGTTTGCTATTGAAAATACACCATAAAAATAGTTGAATTACCTATTCAAAATGGTGATGTTCTATAGTTATGTAGACCTTTACCAGAGGGTAAACCATGGTTCAAACCCCTCGTATTTTTCATCAACCAATGGGCCAATAATGGGATATAAGGACAGCCTTTGTAACTCAGTACGGCAGTACCCAACCTGAATCTTCTCGAGGATCCCCGACCTTGGTTTATACCAGCACCGTGAATGGATCCGTCATGGCTGTGGGTAAAACATGGTAAAACCAGAAGAAATTGTCCAAGCTATTTGATAAAAGTCATCACCATGAATTTATTTAGGCACCTATAAATTGGTGACAACATTCCAACCTCATGGGTGGTAAACATGGCATTGTTTTGCCCACGGTAGAACAATGATTTTACCGAAGATGGTGATTTAACCAGGAAGAAGGAGGACTTTACCGACATGGTGCTGTGTATAATCAACATGTGGATTTACCGGCAAAAAAGCCGTATTATCCATTCTTTTTACCAACATTGACGAAACCGACAAAACCGATAAAAACATGTGGTGGCTCCAAAATGTGTCCTTCATGCAGAACAGTGGGATTTTCGAGGAATCCCAACCACCGAAAGATCCTTGACATAAGTAACTTCTTCTTCTTCTTCATCATCATCATCATCATCATCAATGGAAAGAATAACAATATATTAATACATAATGATGTATAATAATGTATGTCAATAAGTGTCATCGTCATAAACAATTCCAAATGTGACGATCTTCATCGTCGCCCCTTCGAGCACGCCACTGTTCTGGATACCATGCCTTTCCACAGCTGGGTGATGAATGAGTCACAGGGAAATCGCCAGTGTTACTGGGATGAAACCAACCAAACACATGGGATACATAATGATACATATTGGCATTATATTATTTACATATAATATATATTTATATTGATTTATACTAATATGGGATACATCTTCCAGCATTCATTTGATATACCCTGTGGTAAACGTTTACATAACTATGGAAAATCACCACTTTTAGTGGGTAAATCCACTATAAATGGACTTTTATGGACTTTTATGGACCATTTTCAAGTTCGCAAAGTGTTAGTCATTACCAGAGGGTAAATCCCATTACATCACATGGAAAATCACCATAAATTACCATTGAAATCACCATAAATCACCATAAAAACCCATTAACTCACCATAAACACCCATTAAATCACCATAAAAACCCATTAAATCACCATTAAAATCCATTAAACCAGCAGCTCAACCCAGGAATTGAAACGCAACGCGTTTTGATGACCCACCTTCAAGGCGTCACTGCAGGATGGATTCCTGGGATCGATAGACCCGGTCCCAAGTCATCCCGGAGCGAAAGTCGTGGAAGTTCGGCGTTTCGGCGATGGGAATATAAGTTTTACTAACATGAAACATATGGAATATTACTAAAATGATGTTCAATCATGGAATATTGGGATTGAGATGATAACATTGTACTGCTTCAAAGTCATAGCTATAGGGAAAGTGGCTACCCTCTGGTCATTTGTTACATATTGAAGCCATGGCACCGAACGAGTTCGTTGATCGCGCCTAAAGCTGGTGATTTTCCACTTCGCGAAGTGTAAACGTTTACCATACCCTTAATGCTTATGGAAAAATTGTGATTTTCCCAGAAAACATGGTATAAAAATGTATAAAATGGTGACTTACCAGATGGTAATTATCTCTAAATGTTTTTCAATACATACCCAGATCGCTCATCTGGAAAATCAAATGTGGCTGGAAAATCATCTGCAGAGGCTTGACAAAATGGAACATCATCTACCCTCCAGCAAACGTTTACAAAGATCCACCATTTTTAATCGGAAAATCCACTATAAATGGCCATTTTCAATAGCTTTGTTAAATTACCAGAGGGTATGAATTACAGATTTTCAATGGCCACATTTGACTGAGGGTATAGAACATGTAACATGAAATATATGAAATGTACATGAAGGATACAGGATGGGGCCCTCCAGTTATAAGTTGGTTTATAAACCAGTATAACCACCATTAACTATAGTTATATCTACCATAAACCATAGTTAAGCCACTTATAGGGGGCCCCCATCCTGTAGTTTCCACTGCTATATTCGATTGCCAAAGGGCTACATTCAAGATGGACATCCTCAACGAGGATAAACCATGTGCCTATGCCTGTTGTGCCCGAGATTTCTTCAAGTTCTACGGAACATCATATTTCTTCAAAACTACCAAGCAACCAACACACACAAAAAAACACAAAAACACATATACACACACACGCACTTCTAGCCGGCCCACACTTACGCATCCAAATTTGGATCGATTATTCAAGCTATAATCAATTGTTGTTGGTTATTTTACCGCCATCCTCGTTTTTTGCATCATGTAGTCGGAAAAAAAAACAACATGTTATATCTTCTCGGATATATCTTCTGGCATTTTAGAGTCGTTTCAATTGCAACCCCGGATGGGCAAATCAAAACCGGTCACCTAACTCATTAAATCAGATGGAACCCGAGAAAAGCCCCTCAGGGCGCACACACATCAAATGTTCAACATTCTCGAACCATACAAATTGATGAGGGAACCAAACAAAACAACACCAAGTCGTTACTCAACATACTTTGTTTAACTTGTTCCAACACTTTCCAACTGTTCATCCAATTTCAAGGGGCGAAATTGCCCTGAAACTGGGCCGCCCCTACGCCATTTGAGCTTCCAAGACCTTGTACCAGCCTTCATCGCGCACACACCTCGAGCCGTTTGACTTTAAGCACTTTAAGCATTAAAGATTGGAGTTGCACCATCAACAATTTTGGCTGAGACAGTAAGATAGTTCCAAAATGGGTATTTATATAGCCAATATATGCCAATATCATATTTTGATGATGACATACCCCATCTAATACCCCTATTGTTTCCTGCAAAATGAACTCATCCAATACTAAACCAGGGTTTCCCTTCGGAGGTATTTAGTAATCGGGGGATGGGATTTGTCCCATCTCTTTACAGGTTACAGGAAAATCGTCTACAGATAATTTTATTTCGGATAGTCATGGTTATCTACACAAGACCTGTCTTAACAAAATAATCCTCAAAAATAATCAGAGTTTCGGTTCAACCGCAACTTTCACCCAATTCTGGGACGACCTGGTGCGTTGCAAGATTCTGATCCACAAATGATAGGTTTACCCTCTGGTAAACATGCAAAAAACTATGGAAAATCACCATCTTTAATAGGTAAATCAACTATTTCTATGGGCAAGTTTCAAGAGCAAACTGTTAAATTACCAGAAGGTAAATGATTTTAAATGGAGGTATATGAGTATCCTCAGGGGGTTCTGACTGCGTTTGTTCTACCAAAGGGCACGGGGTCACATGTTTCCTTCCGTGGTTGTGGCAACCGGATCACCACCATCGGCAGGATAATTGTCTAGATTGGGTCCAGATAGTCCCAAGAAGCTGGATCCAACATGGAATCTGAAAAAGGGATGATTCAGGGGTTGGTAAATGTCCCAATTTTAAATAAATAAATATATATATATACACATATTACCCAATGGTCACCCAACAGAAAAGGATGTTTTCCTCTCCAACAGATACTTCACCAAAAGTCATGTGAAACAAATCCCGAAAACATTTCTGGTAATCAAACAGGGCATGCTTTTTTGAATCATCGAACGCAATAGTTCGATGAGTGTCCCAGCTATTGATGTTCAGTTCATGAATTTTCCAGGCGCGTTTGGTTACCAGAGGCTACGAATCCCCGTGGGTTTTTACGATCAACAAGTCCAACTCTTGGGTTCGGAATGTTTTGGATGTCGCTGACATCGAGCCGACGCACAATGATGCTGACATTGATGCTAAACATGACAATGGGTAATGATAGTTATCTTGTAACGTGTACCTATATATATATAGTATTTAGAAGATATGTGATGCACATGGCAAAGAATATCTAGAATCTAGACAGTATTGACGGCATACAGCAGATGATAATGTTGATATGCATAATACAAATTGCATGGATGACATAAGTGGCATATGTTGCACATATATCATAGATGATACAGTTTACATCAGTTATACATCTAGATGCTAAAAAAAAAAACAAATAAACTATACAAATACTTGATAAGCACACCAAAATCTACAATCCATGCATAATATATATATATATAAATAAACATATTTACATCTAGAATGCAATCATATTCATAGATATGTATATAATCCCATATGTGTGGTGTATGTGCCCACGGATCCCAAATGATCCCAAGATCGTTTTCTGTGGGTCCTCCATGGGTCCATCGTTGCCGGTGACCAAGCTGCCAAATGGGATTCAGAGGCATGGCATAGTTTTCCTCGACCTCAGCCGGTGTAACTGTGGCACCCGCAGATTCGGTCCCATTCAAGGTATATGTTCATCGGAGTTTTGCTGGGATTTCATGTATTAAAAAAAAAAATGGGATTTAGCAGATGTTTTTCATGGGAATTCAATGGAAACCATCTATTGACACATCAACTTTCTGGGGGTGGTCATTGGGATGATGAACTTCCCATGAAAGATGGCGATGTCCAGTGCAGCATCTCTTGGGTGGGTGGTTCATATTGACAACAAGATGATAGCAATGATAGTAATAGTAATGGTCACCACTGCAACACCAATAATAATAACTGTAGATGTTAATATATATATATACAGTATAAATGATGATAATCATTGAAAAGAAGGACACATGTGGTACTCATATAGCATCACTATAACACTTAGGAAACAGAACGCTACCAATCTATTGGCAATTTTTGTGCCAAAGCAACATGTACAAACTAGCAGTTGGGCCATTCAAAATACCCATCTCATGAAAAACAGTACTGGCTGGTTGAAAACAGACCCCACTATGGTTGTTCAATAAATTAAGTAGTATATCAATGGCCATTTCAGGATCCTAGATTGGAGGTGCCTACAATATAAGGCCTATGTAAGGGAATATCCCCATTGAGTATAGCTCCCTTTATTAAGCAATCAACCAGCGTACAACTTTCATGGCTCCATTGATCATCAACACCCACAGCCACAGCCACATGCATCTCCAAGCCACGCGTTTCTCCAGGAATTCCCTGAGCTCTCCCTGTGTAGCAGGGAAGTGCTGAGGGGGAATGGGCCTGGACCCCATGGGGGTACGGGATGAAATGGGTGGGATTTCATTGGATTTAATAGGACTATAATGGGATTTAACGGGGGTTTAATATATTTAATGGATAATATGGGATATCATTGGAATATAATCGGAATTTGATGGAATTGAATGGGAAACCAATGGAATGGTTTCCCAAAACCAGCCAGAACTGAGCCAACAATGACGGGTGCGTTAACACACTTCATCACTGATTTTTCTGACTATATATATATATACATATTGTTAGCTACGGCCTATAAGCCTCTGTTAGTCTGGCCCCTCAAAACGAAGGCAACAAGGCACCGGCAATGAGTCGACGACCGGGCAACAAAATGACGACAGCAATGCATCGGCAAGGCAACGGCAAAGCAACTAAAGGACGACGACATTGTGACGACATGTTGCATATGTCAAACAATCTGGCTATGGCATTGGGAATGCCATCCGCCCAAGTGTCTGTTCTGAAAACTGCCGGAAATGGTTCATCATGGTGTACCGGGAAAAGAGAGAACCATTTACCACTCAATCGGGACGTTTTTTTTTTGGTGGTCCCCAGGGTTTTGAATCTTGACCTACATACAGCAGGAGTATAAGAATGGTTGACCTTAGCCAAAAAAAACAAGGTGAGCGCGTGTCAAAACCTAGGTGCCTTCATGATCCCTTGTGAATCTTTTGAACCTGATATTGTGACACTATAGAGTGATGTTGCTTGATGTGTTTATCATTCTTGGTAAGTCCCCACAAAAAGGCTTCATCCCACTTATGCGGATTAGATAACTGCCATCTGGTTATGACTAACATAGCCATGGTATAGATGGTCCATAAAAATAGATGGTTTACCTATTAAAAATGGTGATTTTCCATGGCAAACTGTTAGTCATAACCAGATGGTAGATTCCCAAGATTTACCAACACGTTTCAGCTTCAGAAATTGACCCAATCATGTCAGTGCCATTTAGTGACCTTCCAAAAAGGCTAGCCGGCTCGCCTCATCCATGTAGGCCCAAGGCCTCAGGACATAGCTGAAATATGCTGAAATGATATGAGTCGGCGATCATTTCGGGCCAGGTTTTGTGGGGATCATTCCCCCTATATTTTACCATCGAAAAGTGACGTGCTGAATATCTGAATGTGACGTGGGGGGCGAAACGCAACACTAGTGGCCGTTTTTTTTCTCGAATACATGCATATGCAAACCACAAATCATGCCCGGCGGCGATTGTCGGTTGGAGTCTTATCTCGATGTTCGATCATGTCTGTCAACCGTACGATACCCTCTGGTAAACTAACACAACAATGGAAAATCACCATTTCTAATGGGTAAATCCACTATAAATGGCCATTTTCAATAGCTTTTTGTATGTTTACCAGAGGGTATCTGGACAAGTTATAGTGATTCACCAAAGTGAAGAGTTCCGCCGGAAATGGGGATGATTCCCCCATTTCAACCATCATTCCAGTGACGTCCCGACGTGAGGTCGTTAAGCATTGATCCAGAATATTGATGGTTGGTTGAAATCACTACCAAATCCCTATTAATCACTAATAATCATTATATATCATTATTAATCCATATCATCCCTAGTAACCTCGCATTTGCTTGTTGATGCTCGAGTTTCACAAACACCCCCAGTGACTGTGGCACGACCTGACTGACCTGGATGTTTGGTGCACCTGGATTTTCGAAGCTTCCAAGACTTCCTCCATGAAGAAATGGGTCAAAAATGAACCCAACGTTGAAATCAAACGTGAAGCCCATTTTATGCCCAGGCAGTCTCAATGGTTGATAGCCACTGGCCACTGGTCTATAATGACTATAATGGTTGATAGTCTAAATCTAAATGGTTACACCTGTTATAATTGGTTATACTATAATGTTTGATAGTCTAAATGGCCGGATGTTTCACCATCATTTCACCATCTTCGCATCGTCAAGTTCGGAAGTCTCGCATAGTTTCGCCAGTCCCCTCACCCTTCACCATCCATCACAGGCAGGAACCCTAGGGCCACGGCTTATCATCGTAGCCTTCGCAGAATCCTTCCCAGACCTCAGCAAATGTCACTGGAAGTTGCTTGGTGTGTCGAAGCAGTGAGTGCCAAAAATGAACATAGAAAAAACACAATTCCATACAAGTCCCGAATCAGAAATAAGTAAGCAATTTTTGGGATTCTTCCTGTACTAAGCTTCGTTTATGGTTGGGTCAGCCAGTACAGGTCGGCTAGTGAGTGAAACGACTTGGAACCTCCAGACCTCTAGAAGATTCCCACGACGATTGTCATGAAAAATGTGAAGAAACGATATGTCAATGAGTATATGTACACACACACATGATGTATGTGGCTAGATTATGCTAGATTTATGTCACCACTGTAGCAATGACAAAAGGAGTGATTGAAGAGGACTCATGAGCACATCATCCATTGAGGTACTCCAGCAATGAAATTTCACAGCTGAAAAGAACATGGCTGAAATATTGGACCATGTTCTTCGTATAGGGTGAGCATGCCAAAAACCATGGCCGGCATGTTCATTCAACCAACTCCGCCTGTGCATTCAATTGTCTGTCTAAAAATTCCAGCATGTTTTAATATATATATATGTGTGTGTGACATATATACATATATACTATGTATATATGATACATATATATATATACATACACATACATACATACACCACATATATATGTACATATCATATATATATATGTAATAGTCATCCTGAGTCACCCTGAAGTATAGATAGAATATCACATTTGTCCAATCATCTTCTCATTTGTGACTTGGGCGGCGGCCACCAGGAAGTTGTCGTCCAGTTCCTGGAGCTTGGTGATATTTAACCAATACCCCCCACGAAGTTCGTGAATAATCATGGTTAGTAGTGGTTTAATAATGGTAAAACATGGTTAAGAATTTTAATAGAAGTAAAGAATGGTTAAGAATGATTAATAATGGTTAAGAATGGCTTGGAATGGGTAATAGTGGCAAAGAATGGGCTGTTTCTAGTGGTTAAGAATGGCTCACAATGGTCCATACAGTAGTCGTTAAGAATGGTTGATGGCAAGCCGTTGGAAAATCCACGCGCTAAATTAAGGTTTATAGCCGCGAAAATCATCGACCTATGATATGTTGAATCCTGGAATCTGATAAATATCATATATACCACTATAGGGGGAGCGTGATTTTGTTGAGGCAAAGCAAACGGTGAATGGTTGGTTTGGGGTTTTTACAGAAGCCATGTTGATGGAGAAATATTCTGATGATTTTGTGATGGAATTAATCATGATATTAATAATATGTTTTGCTCGTAATCTTATATTCAAAAATTACCAAATGGTAAATCCATCTATCGAATTATAGCTTATATATATATGTTACCCATACATATCCCATATTATCATTAAAGATTATCCTATACACATACACACACTATGATCTATAGCTTATACAAGCCACATCCCCTTGTTTCCAGGGCCCAACTGACCCGACGCCGCCTGCGGGAAGTAGAAATTGAAGCACTCCGCACCATGCCGCACCGCACCCGACTCGCAGGTGGCGTCCACGATGCCCTGCGTTTGACAAAGACGACGCGACGAGGGACAAAAAGAAACGTGTTTTCTGAGAGGAAAAATATGTGCCACAAATGATAGGTGTTTACCTCACAAACAACAACTGTTAAAAAAACATACTGTTTTAATCTGTTTTGATCTCTTTTACGCCACAAAAAAGGTTGCTACTCCATCAATTTTAGTGTTACCTCGCCAAAATTAGGTCTTGAGATATGGGTAGACCATCTCCGGAAAGGCGGTCCCAGTTTCTTTCTTCCGGTTCTCCGTTCTCCTCCAGGCAACCTGCTAACAATCTTTGAAGAATAAGTCGAAACTCTATCATGTTTATTGTTCCTGTACATATGTTTTATTTTAATGATTTTTTCCATAAATGGGGGTACCCCCCATTTATGGATGGTTTATAATGGAAAATGCCCACAAAAACCGATGATTTGGGGCTACCATGGGCTACCGGTCCCACCAACATATCGCGCCTCAATGAGACGATAGGAGGTGGCATCCTTAGGGCTGCTGGGAAAGCGAAGCATGGGAAACTCACAACGACATCAACAAGAGTACCTTATGAAAAAACATGTCTCTCTCTCATCAATATGATCTATCTATATATGTTCATAAATGTTTAGTTTATCTTATATGTGCATGATTGTTACAACTGTTAGTTTGATGCAAACATATTTATATCATTTTATATCCACCATATATCTACTGTCCATACGGAGACGTTTATTCTGCGGCATAGATCTACCCGGAAACATGGAACAAATCACCAGACCGTTGGAACCGAAAAAAACGTGGCTCAGCGTATCGATACCTCTGCACTTCCGACTCGTTCACCGTGGTCTTGTGGGATACCCTCTGGTAAACTAACAGTTTGCTATTGAAAATGACCATTGAAATAGTGGATTTTCCCATTGAAAATTGTGATTTTCCATAGCTATGTTAAATTACCAGAGGGTACCCGCCCGAAAATCAAACTTGACAATCACGTATTTATAATGTGTTTATATGATTTACCTGGGCATGTTTGAGCGATTTTCCATGATTTTCCCGTGCCAAGCCCACTTGACTGGTTAGTGGTTTCAATCCCATATCTGGTGGTCAAATCTGCAATTCCAATCTTCATATATTCTTCAAATCCCATGTGCTCCTTTATATCCATATATATCAATATATATTATATATATCTGGTTGGTGGTTTCAACCCCTCTGAAAAATATTAGTCAATGGGAAGGATTATTCCATATATGAAATGGAAAATAAAATTCATGTTCCAAACCACCAACCAGATATGTAATTATGATTAATCATGTATGTTTACTCCATATATATATGTGTGTGTGTGTTATACTATAGTCTACTATGGATATCTATATATTTTTTATAGATATTATCTTGGATCCGTCTAGTTGCCACGAAATTTAAAAAAAAAAACTCCATGGGGATCTTGGCAGAAACCGCTGGGATCAGCGACTCCAAAGCCATACTCCGGGATCTTGGGATGAAAGCCTGGAACGGCAGAAGCCATGGACTTAATTTGAAGCCAAAGAGAGAGAGAGAGAGAGGTATGTGGCCAGATTATTTACGCGAAACATGTGAGCTTCAGGTTTCATCTGCAAAACATATTAAGTTCGATTCTAAGCAAAAACCAAATTATATGCCAATGCTAGGCGATGTTCGATACTTTGCTTTGCATTCAGAGGGTTGATTTTCAACAAATTGATTTTCAATGGTTTCCGGTTTCAAGGAATTGAGTTTCAATGGTTTCCGGTTTTCAAATGGTTTCAACAAATTGATTTTCAATGATTTTCAACAAATTGATTTTCAGCAAATATTCTGTCAATCAAATTTGGGAATCACCCACTCATAAGCACCCAAGGCCGCCATTAAGCTGTTTACAAACTCAAGGCATTGGTACATCCAAAAAAAAATGGAATCATTGGAAAATTGGATTCGTCACTCACCTGGAATAATTCTAATATCAATGGATTGGTTTAAGGGAAAATCTACAGGAAATCATGGTTTTTACCATCAAATATAGGTCTTTCCGGTTCCAATTTTCCCATCATCCAATTCTATGATAATACTGGAAGCCCAAAATCTGTGACTCACCATCCGCTGACTGTTACACGGGTTGTTCAAGCCCAAAACCACCGGGGATTTCTTAGGCGTCCCAAATAATAAGCTTAAATGAAGCTCTATTGCGGATGGTTTATTTTTACCACCTTAGTTTCACTAGTCGTTTCAGATGTTCGCAAAGAAAATCCAGATGATCAGATGGGTCTGGAAATGGGGTATATCCCAAAAGTGCTATCAAAAAACACAGGCGAAATATGGGAACATGATTTTTGAACCATGGGATTTTGCGTCTTAGGCACCATGTGGGCAAAACAATTTCATATTTTTTTAATAGGTGGTATGTTTCCCATTCCCAGTCATGGGTGGTTTGTGACATTGTTTTACCCACATTAATCACTATTAAAAAAACCATCAATCACCATTAACCACTATTGGTAATTGATGGTAATAATAGGGATTACTAATGAATGGCACTATTAATCATTATTGATCACCATTAATGTAAAACAATCATAAGCCATCCCCAATTTCATCATAAATAGGTGGTATAAACCGTTCCCAAATGGGTGGTTTATTATTGTTTCAATCACCATTAATCACTATTCACTACAAGGTGGGCCCCCCCCAGTTATAAGTTGGTTTATAAACCCCATTAACTATAGTTATAAGTACCATAAACCATAGTTATTGGAGTTATAAACCAACTTAGCTAACTATGGGGCATCACCTTGTATTCACTACTAATCACCATTAATCACTATGAATCACTACCCCCATTGGATCCAACGACTGCCAATGTGCCCGCCTTCATCGTGCGCTTCTTTCAAGACTTCCAGCCATCGCCTCGACGCGTGCCGCGCAATTTGCGCGTCAAGCTACACAAGTGTGAATAAACACGCATATAATATATATGCATATACTTATACATATATATATATATGTATATATAAAAAAAATGTATGTATATATATATATATATATATGTATGTATGTATGTATGTATGTATGTATGTATGTATGTGCGTGTGTATGTGTATATTTATCATATACACATAAGCTCACATGTATGTGATTGTGTGCGTTTGTATATGTATATGTATATTATATATATATATATCTATATGTGTAAAGAAATTTGTGTGTGCACTCGTGTTTATACGTTCTGAATCTGGCAGGTTGCGCAGCTTGCTGGTCACGATCACCGAACTTCAAAGGGGCTCATCTTTGACGACGCTTGATATGACTTGATGACATCAGTGAAAATCCAATAGTTTCCAGGCATCAGAAACATCTCCATGGTCAACAAAAATAACAATTACCCTCTAGTAAACTAACATAGCTATGGAAAATCACCATTTTTAGTGGGAAAATCCACTATAAATTGTCATTTTCAATTGCTATGTTAGTTCACCAGAGGGTATGTCCAAAAGTCATGATAAATAGCTCCCTTTTCATGTCATGACTAAAAATGATAAATATCATCATTAATGTCAACCCTGGACTCATAAACCCCAAACGGCTGTTTAATTGGGAGGGTACCATTTAAGTATCAGATAATGACTATTGGAGGAGTACCCCCCTAATTAATTTAATAAACCATGGTTTAGTCTCAGCCGGGGTTGACATTATATAAATCCATATCAATCCATATAAATAAATATAAATCCATATAAATCATTATATAAATCCATATAAATCCCACATCACTGCACCATTTTCTCCCTACGTTTTCACCGCTTCGGAACGCCAAGAAACGAGGTCCAACTGGAGGCCAGGGGCTTGCGGAGCAGCTGCTCTGTGTGCCGTAGGGCCTCGATTTCTGGATATATGCGGCTAGCAATGGATGGGAATTTTGTATATAATATATATATATATATCAGATATCTCTCTCTCTCTCTGTGTTTATGTAAATATATATATATGTGTGTGTGCGCATAAAAATCTATAAAAGTCAGTATATATGTATATACATAATCAGATTTGTCATGCAATTTTTGTTTATAATGGTCCCATGAATACATAAATCCAATCCCAATTCAAATACATTGGATAATTGCTCGCATATGTCTTGTGTGCGTTTTAAATAGATAATAATTTAATTGGGAGTATTCGTACTCAACACCTACAGTATGTATTGATGCAATTTGTGTACACATATTAGCTACTGCAAATAGATATATGAAGATGAATATAACTGAATATACATCATGAATCTTGTAGTATTATTGGTATATATTGGTATACATCCTATGTTTGAATTGTTGGAACCGTTAAAATCAACCTGTCAATGACCCAAAGTCACCCATGAGGTAGATGTAAGAAACAATGTGAAACAGTATCCACTAGCGCAAGTACGAATACATGCAGATGTATGATTTTTTAGTTTCAGATATGCATGTGCATATGTGCATATATGTGCACATGTGCATATGTATGCAGTGACATACATGTTTGGACGATCAACCCTTCAGGTCACCCGGCCCACATGGCCAAATCCGCTTGGTCGGAAGTCAATCCTCAGCGGATCCACCATGGTCAACGGATGGCGTTTCGGAAAATCTTCAGCGGAAACCATGGATTTTCCTTCGATTTTCCCAGGAAATATGATGATAGGGGCTTATATGGCAGTAAATGTTCCCTTAAACCAATCCATTGATAGTAGGGAATGAGGGAACTATGACCATTAATGACTATTGATGTCTATCTATTCATAATATTCCCATTCTCCCAGTGCCCCATTGCCATCCATTCCCTGCTACTTTTCCTCATAGAGACGATGCTCTGGCAATGTGAATTGAACGACTGGATTTGCTACAGATGTTGCGTCCACTTTAAGGACATTGGAATGGTTTTTAGAGTCAAAGAAATCAGGGTCAAGTGATTTGTGAGTGCGGCCGGCAGGGCTTCCACACATCACACGCTCCGCTCATTTGATTATTGACTGAGGCATAGGGTCAGTGTCCAGTTTCCAATAGCTTCCATCTATTTGAACACAACGAATAGAGTTGAATAGAACGTTTTCGAAAAAAGAACTATTTCCATCTAGTTGAATATGATATAAGTAGTTTCCAATAGTTTCCTGTGACAATGTTCTTCCAGTCAATGGGACCACAACAAGCCTCCCCCTGGGCCTGAATGATCCCCCGCCGGAATGTTTTGAGGTCAGCCTCCATTCCCAGTCGTGGCTGTGCCAAACATACCCAACGAGCAGAGACCCTGCCGTGATTTGCGGGTCGCAAGAGGCAAAATGGATATTTCAGTGAAAAAAACTCTACCATATTTAGCTGCTCTAATTCATAGAGAAATCCGGTTGAAATGGTCCTGTTTCATTTTTTTTATCCCAATCTAAGCCAAATAAAACAGCTATATCCGGATATGCCCATCATGTTTCCATGTAATCGTCCAGACAACGCCAGGCATCTGCTGTATGCCATGCCGCGGCTTCCCACCTGGCCAGTGCATAAACATAAACAAAACTTAAGAACGGTAAATGACAACATACGGTGGATGGAAGAAACCCTGCACCAACTTGGAGGGTTGAAACCCTATACATAATGGGACAAACCTATCAACTGGTGCAGGATTTCTTCCATCCACAGTGTATATATATATATTTGTTTTTTAAAAAAAAACAGTGGAATATCAAAATACATCAATGGTCATTTCAAGAATAAAAACTGGATGTACCTACCATTATCATGGTGAATCTTAGATATCTGCCCCAAAAATCAAACTTCTAGCTGCTTAGGACCAATTTTATCATTGATAGCAAAAGATTAAAGTACTAACCAAGGTAGACCCAAATAACAGTATGAAATATGACAGTACATGAGACAGTACTTTATGGTTATTTTTAAGTTATCTTAATTTGGCTGCTGAACTTCTATGAAATTGCTTCATCAAGGTGTATACACTAATCCTGCTATATAGTCAGATATAATCAGATTCTAAGATGATACGAACCAACTAAATCAACTAAGCTGGATGGAATTAAACGCATCAACTAAGCTGAGAACTTAAATGATCTAAAAATCTAAGGTAATTCAAACAATCAATCCGAATCTCTAGGAATCCAAGGTCCACCGCTGTCACAGCAACACTTAACGCAGGGCGAGGCCGCTGTGAAGGTGTCGAAATCGCTCACCACCTGAGCAGGCCCGAGGAGCCGGAGCATGTTCTGAAGCCAAACAGAATGAGGTTCTTGAATATACCCTCTGGTAAATGGATTATTAATGGTGTTTTATGGTGGTTTAATGGAATCTAATGGGATTTTGAGGGGTGCACCAGATGGGGATCTTTGCCAAATGATAAATGGGTATGGATCAATACCTATTAATACCATTTTAGGGGGATGAACACATCCATTTACCAGCTATTTTAACAGAACTATGGAAAATCCTCTGGTAATATAACCTCTGGTAATTTAACATAGCTATGGAAAATCACAATTTTTAGTGGGAAAATCCACTAAAAATTGTCATTTTCAATAGCAAACTGTTAAATTACCAGAGGGTATGTGCCTTCCGAAAAAATTGGAACCCATGCTTTTGGGTTCACGATGGCAACTTATTCGTGTTGGCAAAAGACATGCTTTGCCACAGTGCATCTGCAAATTCCATTTTTGCGTTGCTTAAGATATCCATTTCTGCAGGTGAAGAGTGAAGAATACCTCTAGAGTTGATTGAGTTGATGTATAACTCATAACTGTAGCTTCACTGGGATATATGGTGGATACATCTATCATGCACATGGTCACATGGTGTTACAAATCAAATTCTGACTGGGAGCCTCCTTCCAGCCCTAGGTGCCCAGCCGGTGCCCAGCCGGTGCCCAGCCAGTTCCCTGGGTTCCCCAGCCGGTTTGACCGTCGTCTCGGCGTACGCAATGAGAAGCCCGTGAGGGTTCAGGGCATTGTCCTTGAAAAGGCGCGGGCGCCAGCGGCTGATCAATTCGCCGTTGGTTTCATAGGGATTCTAGAGGGATATAAACAATGGGATAAAACATGATAAAGCCATCAAGAGGGATCTTAACTATCAAAAATGATCAAAAATGGAGGTTAATCCGTTAATCCCATTCCCCCCTTATTTAATATTAACCCACCTAAATGGTCCCAAATAATATGTAAATCCCCTACTAAACGTTACTAAACTATGGTTTCTGGTGGTTTGGTTTTTTCACCGCAGGTGTTTAATATGAATGGGGGAAGGGATTAGCAAGGCTTTGCTGACGTTTTGTGGGAGAAATGAGTGGTCAAGTGGATTTCAACTTCACTATCTTTTGCTTAGTCTTACCGGAATTACTCTATTCTTCAATTTTCTTAAAACGGAAAACTAGACTTTTGGATGGCCAATAGGACAAGTGGAATGCCAATTGCCACAATGTCAGAGAACAAGGCTTCTTCACCTGAATGACTCCTGCAATCTGTCATAGAAAAGCTTCAGCACAGAGTAGCACTTAGATCTCTTGCGGATGCCAACATGCAAAGTTCTTGGTCTGACCTTGCAGCAGCATTTCCAGGGTTTGGGGTTCCAACAGAATCAGCGGGTGCTACGCAAAAATTTCATCCAGCAGACTCTATCCATGATCCATCCATACTGGGCTCACCGGAAGATCCAACCGGTCCAATGGTCCGCTCCTGGTCGTATTGGAAGAGAACGACCTGGGGCTTCGAATCGCCACGCACGGCCTGCAAGTTCATGTCCATGAAGGCCTGGGCGGAGATCTTGAGAGCTAAGGAGTGTACAGCCCTGATTTCCGGAAATGTGTGTTTTTTTTTGTTTAATCTATATATATATACTATACAGATTTATACAGTACATCAACTTCTGCCGCAAGTGCTCATTTGGATTGCTCATTTTACTGCTTTTCCATGTTATCCCTTCAAGTACCCCCCGCCTTGACGCCTAGGGCTACAAATGTTCCTCCCCTCACAGCAGAACTTGGAACAAAATCAGCCTCTATGAAGCTACCATTTCTGCGCTTGTTCCCATGTTTGCCCCAGTTTCCCATGGTTTTCCATGCATTTTCCCTCTTTTTCTTGACCATGTTGTCCACCAGTTTGTGCTATTTAAGCGAGAAAAAAAAACACTTAGATGGGCCTTGGAGTTAGTTAACTATGTTAACTAGCTAGTAAATGGATGTAAGAGGATTATAATTGGATATATATAATGTATATATAAATATATATATTATATTCTATAATTGGGATAGTTCGTGATTTATAACATTTTCTAACCCAGTTCCTACCCACGGCCCTGAAATTCCCATGGCCCATGCACGTCTCCCCCGGGCCAGCGCCCCGGGCCGCTGAACTGATACGCCCCGTCTCCCAGCCCACCGCCGGCTGAATGTCCGGCCTGTGGTGCAAAACTCATCGATGATACATCCAATAGATATGGAGGTTTCCTAAAAATGGGGGTATCCCAGGAATCCCCAGTTCTCATCCATGTATAGCTGGGATGTTATATATGATACATCCCATATGCGAACCATGGTGCTGGAATATGCGCACAAACATTTGCCCGAACAAAACGACCCAGTTTTGTAGGTAAATATACCATCCATACATGGAGCATATGGGCATGATATCTATGTTTATGATGTTAAAAATGATGTTTATGATAGTTTATGATCATGGTATTTTATGATGTTAAGAATGAAATTATGATGTGTGTGATAGTTTATGATGATAACCAGGATTTAAAGTTGAAACCCTGCTATGATTATGATGTCTATGATGATTATTAAAAAAATGAAAATTATAAATTGAAGAAAACCAAAATCAATTGAATGAAACAAATGATTCAACGAAGCACGCCTGTTTTTTTCCAAACAAGATTTGTGACATTTAGGGAATGCGAATGGATGACATGGATCTTCAACTGGAATCTGCACCAAGAGACTCATGTCAAATCTCTGCGACATACCCTCTGGTAATGACTAACGTAGCTATTGAAGATGGCCCATTTATAGTGGATTTTCCCATTAAAAATGGTGATTTTCAATAGCTATGTAAGTTCACCAGAGGGTAATTGTTTGCCAGGTCACCTCCATAATTTATGGTACCCTATGGATATTCAACAGTTTGCGAACTGGAACATGGCCAACTGTGGGTGAGGTCGCTACGTCGCTACGCATCATAATGTGGGAAACCCTGGCCGCCATAAACCTACCATAACTGGGGATGGTTCAGAGAAACCATAAACATCCTAAACATGATTTGGGGGATGGTTTATGGCATTGGGTTTGCCACATTAGTTTGAAAAACACTGCTGGCATGATGTACTCGCAAAACCAATCAAAACCAAACTTGACTTTTGGACCTGGAGGAGGCGCTTGGAGTACATGCACGGCTTGGACGCGGATAGCATATCTATGGACACTCCGAGTCGCGACCCCTCTTTTGGGCAAAACCTCTGGTACACCTGGTACACCAACTAGACCAAACTAGGCTGATTTTGAAGAAATCACATGGGGTTTCATTGACATGGACATGAAAGGATCCAGATATCAAACCATAGGATAATCGGCTCATCGGACAATCCCTATGGACGAGCCTGAAAACAGCAATCATATGATACTAGTGATGCCAGCACAGGATTGGGTCAACATAAATTCAATACATTCAAATTGCCATATTTGCAGGGATGAACATCCATAAATCAACATAAATCCCAGATCTTACCAGCTCATTCGAGTTTCCAAGGCAATTCAATTTGGGTTTTTGACCCTTTTTCCATCCCAGTGGCTTGTCGATGAAGGCAAAGCGGAGCAAGGGTTCAGGCCTTGAGCAGGCTTGTTCACCACGGAATTCCCTTGTTTATTTTCCATGGGGATGCATCATCAACAGATTGGGACTGGACCTAGAAGGATTTTTCATATGATTGGACCCAGAAGAATTTTTCATAACATGACTGGACTGTCCCGTGATGTGACCCGGTTTGACGTTGCAGTTTCAAAAAAGTCAGCTTTTCAAATGATGGGGACTTCACATGAGGCGACTCAAAAAAACGGCCAGGTCTGTATCATTCAATTTCAGGGGGAAATCCAGGGGAAGCGTGTCTAGAAACCCACTACATATTAGAGGTTTCCGATGGTTTCCGGTACATTGTCCCTTCAACCAATGGGGAAAAATGTCTTGGTGCTGATGATTCTGCTGGGGATTATGGGATTCTTCACCCAAGGTTTTGCAAAAAGAACCTGGCTATGGCGACTTGGGCACCCCATAAATTGGAAGTATACCCTTTGACCAACAGGTGCGGCCAGTTGTTTTTTCTCTTCACGCGGTTAAATATGGTTAAATCATGAAATCCTAAGATGTGCTGTTTCCCCGTGTATATCTTGGCTCAATCCCAACATAAAATATGGATTAAGTCAAATAAACATATATCCCATAGGATCCATGTATGCTGTATATGGTAACATGGATCCCATCAATATACCCCAGTCATGTTTGCATATATACCAGCACCATGGATTCTATGGGTATTAGTGGGATTTGGGACTGAGCCAACCTAACAATCATGCCTTAAATCCCATTGGTTGACTAAGTCCCAAATATTGGTCGCTCGCAGTGGGCCCCTTCTCCATCTTTTCCCTGACCTCCAAATACTATAAACCAGTTGCGCAAACCGCATAGATAACTATACATAAATATATCATAAACATCATAAACCATATAAACCCTTAATATAAACCAGTTAATTATATGGGTTATCATATAGATATATACCATAATTCCACTAGTTAACCTACCTAAAAGCCAACAAAAAAAAGCCAGGCGCATCGCGCCTGAACCATTAAATAAAGAAAGTTCCATCCAGGGGATCTCAGCTGCCGACACATTGAGCCCCGGCGTGTCTGGGTAGCTGTCCAGGAAAATGATGCGAGGGTCCTGGGCATCGTGGTTTTTCAGCTGCTTACCCCAGAGTAATCTGGGCGAAATGCTCAGTTGATATATATATATCTGGTTGGTGGTGCAAGAACCATCTTGAAAAATATGAAAGTCAATTGGAAGGATGACATCCCATATATGAAATGGAAAATAATCCAGTCATGTTTGAAACCACCAACCAGATATATATGATATATATATATATATCAATGGGTGTACTAAGTGGAGAATTCTTCCATATCTACACATATTATGAATATATGTATCAATAGATAATACCGCGACTTTTTCCGTTCCGGGATCTAATCTCAGCTGGGTGATTAGTGTGAATGGAGTGAACGATTCGTGTCCTCACCATGATAATGGTCTTGAAATGGTCTCTTCAGGATATGCTTGGATTCCTATCAGATACCATTTATCTGGATAAATTACTGTATCATATTTCACTAACCTGAATAGTTCGGCCATAAAAGGGGATGCTTTCCCTATACATTCACCATGATTCCAGGCTTCGGTCGCAGGCTTCGGTCGCAACATAATTTACCCAGATTTATGGTCTCCGGCGGTCTCACTTCCGCTGCTATCTTCGAAAAAAGAAACCAACAGGAAATGCAAAAATTCATCATCCTGGATGGGGACATGGCCCATCCCTCACCAAAGCCATCTTTCGGAGATTTTCGGAGATTTCCCCGAATTTACCCTCTGGTTATGACTAACATAGCCATGGTATAGATGGCCCATAAAAATAGAATGGTTTACCGGTTTACCCATTAATAGCATGGTGGATCTTTCCATGGCGAACTGTTAGTCATAACCAGATGGTATAGTTGATTTTCCCAGCGATGAGGGGATAACACTGGAGGCGAGCCATTTCCCACGAAAATTTAAAGATAAGCCACGAACATCCACGTTCACGTACCTTTTTCCAAGCAAAAAATCCTTGGAAAACCTGGGTAAATCTGAAAATAGGGTGCGCAAAAAATCCAAGATCCACTATCCTATTCCCATCTATTCCCCATGGAGGTGTGCCCTATCCATAATAACATAGACCCGGGCAAGCCGGCGGCGGAAGTTTCCCAAACATAAATGACCTATAGTTCAAAGACACCCTGTCCCGACCGTGTCCTTCCCTCGACACTCCACACCTCACACTGCACAC
>Ga0126342_10003980_pt1 | contig 24863 bp, 27 predicted proteins | sample Cyp1metagenome_FD_92528 | JGI IMG/M metagenome (GOLD analysis project Ga0126342, IMG submission 92528) | Coral microbial communities from Lord Howe Island, Old Settlement Bay, Australia - Cyphastrea 1 metagenome | ecosystem: Host-associated > Invertebrates > Cnidaria > Coral ...
AATATAATAAAATATAATATACTATAATATATATATATGCTAAAATATAATATAACAAAGTATAATATAATATAATATAATATTACATAATATACTATATATATAATATAATATATATATATAATATAATATAAATTTTAAAAATATATAATAAAATATAATATAATAAACTAAAATATAATATAATAATATAATATAATATATATAATATAATATAATTATAATATAATATAATTATATATTTAAATAATATAATATAATTTAGTATAATATAATATAATATAATATAATATAATATATATATAAGAATATAATATATAATATACAATATAATAGATATTTCATGATGTTCACTTCAACGAAGTCAGGGGGTCTAACTCCAAAAACACCATGGTTATCATGGGTTCTCATCGCCAGGCGTAGGTCCTGCTCCCTTTTCTGATGGAGTAGGAAGTTTCTCTTTGGAAGGCCATTCAAGCCATTTGTATTGGAATGTGTTCGACCCAGGAATTAATAGGAATCCTAATTTGTTCAACACCGTGCTTATTTCACTGACTTAAATGCAATGTATGACACCCTCAATCATATCTTGCGGGTTTTTCTGTCCCTGTTTCAAGTGAATATCGACTCCTGTTTTCAACATAGACCTGTAGGTTGACGTGGCACCATGGAGAGCAATCTCACCTCATCAGGAGCTCTCTTCAAGGTTGAATCATTACCCCCCAACATCCCAAAATGAAATCTTTAGGGGCTTAGTGGAGCCCATTTCTGTCGCCATTCTAATTTCGGTTGTTTAAGTCTAATAGCTTCCCCCTGAATCCAGTGGTTTAGCCATTGAAAAATAGCAATTTCGCTCAGATTTCCGGTAGTGTATAGTAGCAATAAAATAGTGACGAATTAAGCAAAACTGCATGGTTTTTGAGGTGTAAATATAGCAACCCCCGTTTCCCACAAGATCACAAGATGCCGATGTTTTCGTGTTCCCAGAATGGTTGTTTCCAGAATGTTTCCCCGTTTTTTTTTCCAGATTTAGAGAACTTGTTTAAGGCATCTTTTTGGGGGCCTAAAAAGAACACATAGGATCCATTGGGATGATTTTTCCAATAACCTCTTGAAATCACCACCCACTTGTTGTCGTGAAAAAACATCAAACAAACTGGGCTATATCCCTAGTCATTGATGGGTAAATTGGTTAAACATTTGTTAAATTCCCGGAAATGTGGTGTAAATCCCCAATTTTTCCAGACAGCTCCAAGTGGCAGCCCCTTGATAGCCGTGGCGGCCACCACTCTGCTGGGGTCTCCGGTCACATTGGACGAACAGCCAAAGAGGTGCCCCACATTGCCAGTGCCGTGGCCTCCTGTGAGAATCGGAAAGAATGGAATTTCTGGAGTCTTGTTGATATGTATAGTGAATGCATAAATACTTAGTATATGACATGTAGTCATCCTGGAGTAGACAGAATATGGATGATTATGTCCAAAAAACCAAACAAATGATTGAACTGTGGATATTCTATACGTCTAAGTTATATTATATAATAACAATGAAACAAATAGGTATAATCATTGTATGTTCTACGAATCTTGCTGATTGAATAGAGCTTATTGATGTGTATCCCCAATGCTCCATGTATGAATTCTTTACCAACACCCACTCACTGATCCAAATGTAGGGACATACTCTATACATGGAGCATATGCGTATGATAAACAAGTGGGTATATCATGAATATATTAATGAATCCATACAACAAACAAGTGGATAGATGATATACCATACATGATATCTATGGATATCTATGGAAGATCATTATTCAATGAATCCATAAGATGATCTGAAATGACGATTTGTGGATATGTACTTATATATGTGTGGGGAATGATAAATAAGGTCATTAGTCCAGTGCCGCCTGCAAGCAAATAGCATCCAAGTACCTAAAAATCAACGGAACACAACCTCCAATGGATTTCGTGATGATTCCGTGACACAAAATCTTTGTCAAGCACACTGTCACAGCATGTTCCAAAATTTTCACTCCTTCACTTTCCAGATGTGTCTTCCCATCATCCCTATCTCCAACAAAAATCGCACCTGTGGGCCAGTCCGCCTCATGGCACACATAGGCGCAGTGATACCGCGTGGCGATGGCGATGACCCACTCCATGCGTCGGAAGAGGCCGCCGATCCCTTCGCCGTGGCTGCACACGTGGCCAGTGCGGACGAAGCAGGGCGAGGCCTCACAGGATCTCACAGGTGGAGCAGTGACCAGTGGATGGTTGGCCGTAGATGGAAATCCCTCATGATTGGTTCATGATTGTTATAGATGTAAATGTATATAATCTATAGGAATCTATAAATCCCCTGATGATTGGTGAACATGATACAGTATATATAATATACATTAATATACACTAGAATACATTAAAATCATTTAAACTCACTATCATGGGCTATCATCATATTGTATATATCATCCACACAGCCCAATGGATCTATTGCAAAAACCACAGTGGGATCCTATAACTCCTACACTGCTTGGTGGTTTCACCCCCATCATCTCATTTCTAGGGTTGAACATCAACGAAAACAGCAGCATCATTGGTTACATATTTCATCATAGCCCATATCCCATAGGATCCATGTATGGTATATATGCTAACATTGGGTGTATATTGATGGTAAATGTTACCATATATACCATACATGGATCCTATGGGTATGAAAAAAACATGTTGATCCATTTTGATATCCCAAATGATCATGATAGTTGGTTCAATACCCATGGTCAGTTTTTTTGATGGAACAAGAGCTCAATTCGCGACGCCAGCGACTTCCGAACTCGTGGATGAGATGACTTTGTTGGACGGCCAAACCGTCTCCTGAGGACAGGGGACACGACTTTGCCTTACTGGTGCTACAAGGTGGTGCCCCCCAAGTTATAAGTTGGTTTATAATCCCATTAACTATAGATATATCACCTATAAACATCTATAAACAATTTTTTTGGAGTTATTTGCACCAACTTAGCTATCGAACGGGGGCACCACCTTGTAAACGTAGGGTTGCTGGATGGGTTGCTGGGGGTTGCTGGGATGACTGATAGTTAGCCAGTGGATCATTCCCGAAAATTCCCCGCGAAAAACGCACCAGGAGAGGTTGCTGCAACGTAGACCCTCCGAGTACTAAGAAATGGCTATGAAATGGCCACCAATAGACTGGAAGACCCATTTTTACGGGTACTTGGTGGGTCCAGGAGTGCTTCATGTTAATGTGGAGATGTTTTTTGATCATTATAGATCCAGGAAACAATTACAGTATTTACATTTATTCAGTATGTTTCAATACAATGTTTCGCCCACAATTACCTGTTGAAAAGGTTCTCCTCCTATTTTTTGCATAAGCTTTTGCGACTTTTGCAGAGTTTTAGATCAGGTCAAAAGCCATCAAAAGCCTTTTGGCAAACTTGTCTATTCCCTACCCTGGCCGTACCCAGAAAACGGGTCATCTTTGCTGCTTGGTGGTTTGACCATGTTCCCGAAGAAACCAGGGTTAGTAGCCATCCATTTTGATCCATTTTGGGTATCTCTGAGCCACAGCCACAACCATCCATAACCCAGGTGCGATGGCTGCATGCATCGCTTCCTTGACATTTCTTCGCTCGAGGATTCCTCCGGAATACAGCACCTTCACCAGCGACAACGCCATCAGAACAGCGATCCCAGGCCCAAGACATCTGGGCCCAGGTCCTGAATGACAGCAGCTTCCTGAACCGAACCATGTGTATACCCTGAATCAAACATGGCAAGCTGGAAAACCCCCGATCAAAATGGAGGCTTAAATCTGTTTTAATGGGAAAACACGGAAAACACATCTAGAAAAATATATGTACAATATCTGTACGATGGGTGATATAGATGTGCCATGCTCCATGACAAGTTTGAAAAGACCAAGCTCCCGGGCGATGGACAGAATAGAGAGCAGCCATAATTTACCGCATATCATAATATGTCTGTATACTGGTCACCTAGTCTACAATACCCCAAAGAGTCAAAAACAAACGGCATCCGAGCGCAAAGCATACACTGTGTTTCCCTTGATTTCACTATCGAGGTGAAATATCTTCTCTAAACTACCACAGAATGCCTCGTTTATCCCACCTCCTTACCTGGAAATGAGTAAAACTATACCTCATGGATGCTGATGGCGACACTGTGACTGAGTCGTGACTGAGGGTCTTTGCATCAACAGATCTGACCATGGCGTCTCGGACATGCTCCAGCATCAGCCTCCAGCTCTCTGTAGCACTGTTGTGTTGAGCCAAAGGCAGAGGCAAAATCTCAAGCATGGAGTGGCTCGACTGGTGGCTAGTTTAACCCCAGAAAAATACCTTCAGGTCGAGATCATCCGGGGACGACATATTGGAAGCCCCACCAACGACAGATTGGGTCCTGAATCCCGAGTATACTTACAAGTATGAACAGGGTCTTTGTCGCCCCAGCCTGGTGAAAACGCCAAGCAAACTGACATCGTGTGCAAGAGCACTCCATATGGCTGTCCCAGTAAAAGTGCCACAAACCAGATTTTTCTGCGCCAAAGGATACCCATCGTGGAGGTCCATGAAATGATGGATGGTTGAAGTCTCCATCTTCAAGAAACATTTGTCTCAATCATCTCCATCATCTCCATCTATTAGATAGCCATTTCATGCCTTTGGCTACTCCGCATTTGTCCTCCGTTTTTGTCCGTGCTCATTCTATCCCTGTCTTTGTGAAGGCTCAATCACCCCTCAGTCTCCTACATCAAACCCTCTCCCCTTATCTGCGTCCATCTTCAACCCCAAACCGATTGGACTTCAAAATACTTCAATCTATGGAAACTTTTGATTTCTCTCCGTTTATCTAAGTACTCCCCCCCAAAAAAGTACACCCCCAAAGGTCTTTCAGTCTTTCCCTGGCGCCTCCAGGGACGCCTCCACCAGCCGAACTTCGGCCCTCAGTTGCCGCAGACGCACCAGAAAGACCTGGCACTTCATCTGCCCCAAATCTGATCAGTGTATATATTATTATTGATCAACAGTGTATCATATCCACATATACTATCTATTGGATTATAGCTGTTGATCACCTGTGATTATAGGTTTTTGACCCATAAATATGTTGCCCCAAGTATGGGGGTGATCGTGATTGGTTTTTGACCCACCTTTTTGGTCTTCAACCTAAGGACTCAAAAACCACGATGTGAATACTGGACCAGATTGGCATCCAGCAACCCATACGGGCCGTATGTGTTGCTAATTACTTGCTTCATTGATAACAGGTTTTAATATCGGCGGTAAAGTCCACATATATATATATATATGTATATTCCCAGGTATTGTAGTATCATGTAGTATCTATTATGAACCCAGTAGTATCTTTTCATCAGCTGGGTATTGTTCCCAACCTGCTCTTCTTACCATCAAACTCTGGCACCTGCTTGTCCGACACCGTTGAGTACAACTCGTTCTCGAGAGCAGCGGCATCCATGACCGCTCAGGCCAAAGCTAGGGCTGTCATGGGGGCACAAGCAACGTGGATTCTGCGGGTTTTAAACACCCTTGAAGCAGCGTCGCGTCAAAAATAGGCTTTGAGGCTTTTGTGTCTGCTGTAACCTTTGTGGCTGGGGGGGCTGACAACTGCCAGTCAGCTGAGCAACCAATCCTGCTGGCTGTTCGTTCTGGGCAGTGGCAGGGGGGTTCCAGTATCAACTCCCTGCGTCTTGGAGGGTGGAAAAACTCCTGGAACATATTGAGCAACCACCACAATACATGCAGAAATGTATAGAAATGTTATATTTACCAGGATTTTAGTGGGATTTTGAACCTTTCCTATCTTTAAGGTACAAGAGAAGCCTCTCTGCAGTGAACAATTCATAGCTTTTTGACGGCTTTTCCAAGTTCCAAAGCTCTGAGCCCCAGGCTCAAATTGCCCATGAAAAGGTCGATGATTTCCCGATCAAAATGATGTTTTTCCATAGCAACCTGTAACAAAAAAAACCAAGAGATTTCTTGGGCTTGGGCGATTTTGCTCAATACTAGAAACGACACATCCCAGCACGCGCTTGGCGGAATCGATCCATAGTTACTCGCTCGGATCATCTTCACATTGATACGGATGAAAACGTAACTACCATAGTTACCATAGTTACTTGAAATAAATATAGGTCAAAATTGTGTACCTATGGTCAATGTATTCCAAATTAATATCTATTATATTTTTTCTAAAATCATCTAAAATCGGGTCCTGGTCAGGGCTTACGCTTTGACCAAACCTCAAGTCACTATAACAATGTCATGAAACAAATCAAACCGAACGAACGCTGCGCACCTCCCCATGTCAGCTGTCCCAATAAACAACGGTAGGACTGGTGGTGCCCCAGTCAGCAACGGACTGATTGACGAGGAGTGCACAATCCACAAACCATGGGTCAGGATGGCACTCATACTCTAAATTAAAGATGTTTTCCATTTCTGCAGAGATCCTAGCAGCAAATGTTGGACACTACAAATGTTCACCACCCATTTCCAGGTCGTAAACTTTTGAGACATGTCGCATAGCATTGCAACCCCTTTCTTACCAACGTCCACATCTTCACTCCTTTTCCTGTCGACAAGACTTTGCGCTGGCAATGCGACCAATCCTGCAAGATGATGGGTAAACTCATTCCAACACTTGGAACGCCAATCTGTGCAACAGTGCCGATGGAGTAGTGCGCCAAATCACTTGGGGCAAAGTATATACATGCAGATATATACAGTAAATTCATTTCTATCAATTCCAAACTTTCATGTATAATTGTATAAATATTATAAATAAGCCATTTTGATTTCTGGCCACGTGGTCAAACATAGAGAGGTTGTCTTGACGTCAAAATAAGACCAGATCGGCTAGCGGCTAGAGCTGAATGGTCCTTCAGTCATCTGCTTGGTGGCACTTCTTCGCAAAAAAAAAACAATTGGGCTCATTCTTCGAAGTAGATATGATAACGGAAAGCTATTGACATCATATGATATCATATGTATGCAGTATATATATGACATATCGGAAACCAACAACCAAAAATGGCATACTCGGACAAATCATAATCGCGGCCTCGCGCTGTGGCAGTTAAATTGCACGTAATTATATAATTACTCAAAAAATGCATTTTTGAGTGCAATCAAACAATATCAAAACCAACCAGGTTTTCGATGTTTGTTCCAACATAGCAACAACCAAGACCTGCAACCGGTTGCACATCTGACCCTTGGATGCCATGGTGTTCTCTTCCAATGGAAGGCCGGCCCCAAATGTACTCCTTAGGCTCACAATCTCATTTTGGCTGATTCGCCATATCTTACAGTCAAATGGCATGAGAATATCCTCCACAAATGCCATCCGTATCCAAATTTATACTGATCCCACTTTGTTGAATCATGTGGGTAAAACAATAATAAACCATCCCCCAAATCATCATAAATAGCTTTAAAAAACCATTCCAAATATTCCAAAATGGCTGGTTTATGGGCTGAATCCCACATTACCCACCCCAACATCAAGGGCCTATCCGCGAGCTCTTGAGGTTTGGAATGCTGTTACTTAAGTACTTAAGGATGTACCATCTGGTTATTTAACAAACATAGCCATGGAAAGATCCACCATTGTTAAGAACGGTAAACCATCTATTTCGATTAGGGCCATCTATACCATGGCGAACTGTTAGTCATAACCAGAGGGTATAAGTATATCCCATGTTTGACCATGTTTAAACATGTTCATGTTTAACTCATAAATGAAAGGATGCATCCACCGTGGCTGATCGTGGCTGTGAATCACTTGCTGACTGGGGTGTGCTTCAGTATAGAGGTTCACAAGATAGAAATGCCAATCATCAGTCATCTTCAAGTAGTGGGGGATCACTTTTCTACCTAGTGCCTCTCTTAACTTCTCTTATGCAGAATCCGTACCTGTATCAAATCAACTCTTCCAAACATGCCTGCATTTTAGTCTGGGGAAACCACTTTGAAATCTGGCATTTGTAACATTTGAGTGGAGGACTACGGTACGAGAAATCGAAGCAGCTACTCAGCACCTGCACCTTGGATGTGGACCCACACTTGGAGTTCACCATGCCCGCCGAAGCTAGTGCTAGTAGCATCGGAAAGAATCGGAAGGACCTCAACTTGGAACGCCCGAATTCCGGACCCGTTGCTTGTTTCGGTGGATGCCAAGAAAAGGCGAATATATGCGTATATCATAAAATAGCCATGTTAGTTCGGAAAATAAGGATTCCCATTGGATTTAGGGGTATCTCTTTTTCGGACAGACCCATTTATTTTGACATCTCTGAAGTCATTAGACGTGAATGTTGCATTACTCTACAGTAGTTATTGGAGTGATGCATGATACACATGCCAATGTTGAAATAATATACAACTTGTTGACCATAGTTTTTAGTACCACATGTTTACTTAAATGGGGTGTGAGTATGAAGCTATGAACTTCTTGTTGGTCTTACCACATGACAATATCTTCTAAGCCACAGGACTAAATCTGCCGATCTGCCACATCATGATGGATCGCAACTCAAGGCTATGGCTTGCGGGCGGCTTTTCGAAAGCTTCGCGAGAGAGTTCTGGGTTAAGTCCTGGTGCATAGCGAACGATCTCCCCCGATTAGGCATGGGTATTTCAATTCCTTGGTATGTTATAAGTTATTTAAAGGATTTTGATGAAATATGATAGTCTGCCCTGTAGGAAAAAAGTCATCCAATCGTTACTGGATATTGAATTCCTGGTAGTCCAAAATGGAACCAAATAGAGCTCTAATCATTTGGAAGGCCCTGGAAATATGCTCTGATCATGACTCATGTGTTTGAAGTTGTGGCAGCATTTATAAGGGATGTTATATGATGTCATCACAATCCCTGATATTCACTTTCAATATCTCACAGTACAAACATCTCAGTAATGTTAGTAAAGCAAGGCTTGATGACTTTGGGACATGGAATTTTAGTTCACATTTCCGGAAGGCAGCGGAGTTACAAGTGCGCTAGTCTGACGACAAAAAAAAACTTCCTGTCGATCTGTTGCAAGTGGGTCCAAATCCGTTCCACGTGTATTGATGACTGGATTCCACACGAGCAGGCCGTTCACATGAGTCTCTGCCCAAATCCCAAATCCCAACCAGAATCTAAGGTAAATTCTCTCAAATTTCCATACATCATCCCCAAACTGGTCTTAAGACAAGCCGTGTCCTCAAAAATGCCATAGGCCGTAGGAGGCACAGCAGCGCACTCGAAGAGGTCGATGGCCATCGAAGAGGTAGACATGAAAGGCTCGATCTGATGCTGAGTCCTTGTATTTTGCGATGGGCAAATGGGCTTTCAAACTGTACCCTCTGGTAATTTGCTGCATAGCTGTTGAAGCCATGGCCCATTTATAGTTGATTTACCTGTCAAAAATAGGGATTTTCCATAGTTTTTTGTATGTTTACCAGAGGGTAAAACTCGTGACTTGCAAGTCGTGTACTGCTTCAACCAGCATTTTTGCGATGGCAGATTCACAGTTGCTACCCACGTTGGATGTAACGAGCCTGGTGCCAAAGGTATATTAATGATAGATAATGGTATATAGACAATATTGAGGTATGATATTGGTATATATTGTCAATATGGTATATATACCTATTAATATGGCATATAAATATTGAATAATATTGAGGTATATAGACAATGGTCAAGAGTCAAGAGTGGTTGTCAATCATCTCATTGGGATCCGGGCTAACAGAAAATCGGTCAATCTGATAGGTACGACATGATAATTATTCTATATTATTCTTAGTATGAAAAGAATTAATTAGAACATATTAGAACCACCAGTAATATTCGAATGGGTGAATCACTTGATATTCTATGCAAATCATCAAGATTCACCACCCAAACCATGGTCTGCCACATCCTAGTCCTAGTCCGAAAGTGTTCAAAAAAAAGGGCCAGGGATCCAAGCGATAGGTCTCATATCCACAAAAAAAAAAACTATCTTTGCAGACTAAAACTCTTCGATTTAGAACAATTTACCAATTTTGCAATTGAAGCGGTTTTTTTTTGGTGCAACAATCCTGAACGCAGGTCAGGTCATATCACTCACCTACAGCGGTTGCAAATTGGGTGTTAACGATTTTCATTCTGAACTCCTCAATTAAACAACCAATACGAAAAGGACAATCGTACAACCCCATAACAACAATCCAACAAGAGACAAGGCCTGGATTTGGAGGTAAAAAATGGTTTCATTCGGTTTCATGAAAAAATATTAGAGCATAATATGGTATAATTGAAATGGGGTTTCCGTGAATAAACAATTAGAATATAATATAGTATAATTCGACCATGACTAAGGATTTTTTCTTCTCTTTCTCTCTCGCTCAATATATTCATGCATATGTGTATGTTAAGTTACCCATTGAAATCCACGGGTGCCATGGTTTCCCCAGCCACGAATCAGTTGCTTCATCAAAGCGAAGACCTGTCGCCACTCTGACGCGCGGCTGCAGCTGCGCGTCAAGGCATCGTGAGAAACGTCCGACACGGCACGGCTGCCTCGTGCCACTTGTGCCAGGTAGTGGATTGGGTGGTAACCGGGTGGTTAATAACCCATATATATATGGTTCATTATGTTAAATGGTGTATATATAATAGTTAGTATATGTATATGTATATATATATATGGTTGGTGGTTTCAACCATCTTGAAAAATATGAGTTCCTCAGTTGGGATGATGACATTCCCAATACATGGAAAAATAAAAAATGTTCCAAACCACCAACCAGTATAATAGGTTTAGTTGTAGATGGGTTTAATTAACTATAAATGCGTCAAGAATCCATCTTATAGTGGTAGTCAATAACCATAGTTAAACCCCATTTGTAGATGGGTTAAGCCACTTAGGGAAGTTACTGACAAGGGCTTTTAACCAGTTACTATAACTGGGGTGAGCCAAGAAATTAGGACCTGGTGCCTGGATGGACGATCTTGGATGATGGTCCTACCAAGCATCAACCTATAGTGGTTGGGAAGCGTGACTTAGCTTGGCATGTCCAGAATTGGGATTGTCACAACATCCCATGTATTTTTCGTGGTTTGCGGCCTGACTGACTGATCACTTGCCGGGCATATCTTCCCAGCGATTGCGGATGGTGAACTCCTCCATGTTCTTGTCATGTTTACACTACATGGCTTTGTCTAAAAATGATGAAGACCACAGAGCAGTTCTTCCGAAGAATACAACTTTTCAAAACATGTTTTTTTTTGTCAGCGGTTTACTCAATTTTCCTGACACATATATACATGCCTGGTTGGTGGTGCAATAATCATCTTGAAAAATATGAAAGTCAATGGGAAGGATGACATCCCATATATGAAATGGACAAATAATCCAAATGTTCCAAACCACCAACCAGATCACCATCATATTCCCATCGTTGTTGGTTTATACCATCTTTAACCACTATTAACCATCACTATTGGCCCAAACAAGGCCCAATGAGCCGCGCCGGAACCGGGGCCCCTGTGCCGCGCCTATGACATGTGCAGCTTGCCATGGTCCGGTCCAGTTGAGCACTGCAGAGCTGAGACCTTAGCAATGGCCGAATTGGCCATGGAAAATGTTATGTCAGGGGAAAAATCATGAAAATTCAATGTGAAATTCATCTATGTATGTATGTATATATATATATAGTGAGACTCTCTCTCTCTCTATATACATATATATATATACATAATATGTATATAACTTTTGGACTTTCAATTGCCATGTTTGATTGCCAGGGGTTAATGCCATCTGCAAACCTGCCAGCAGCCACTGTTGAACTCCTCATTGCACAAGCATGGGTATGAGCACATAGAGCTATGGCAAAAAAAAAAATCATCCGCGTTTCCATGCACGTAGAATTACAAGGCAAACGCTGTAGCTATGCAATGCCTGTGGCAACCCCCCCAGTGTGTTGTGATCAGGGCAGCTGTTGGTAGTTTGCCTATGAGCATAGCTATCAATGGACTGGACCCCTGCCCGTTTCTTGAAGTTGACAACGCCCAACTCAATGGACACAAAAAAGGCAGCAGCCATTCGTACCCTGGTGGTTTATTGAACGAGGAATGCCAAAGGCAGAACTGTGCACTTACAAAACTCGGTAGCAATGTCTTCTGGTCGCATGAACCTCACAGATTGCGGAGACAATCGTGTAGAACCGTGTCCATTTGGGTACGGATGACATACTGGCTTGGTTGCTTGCTGGCTGGCTTTTTTCTTCTTCCCCTTCTTGCTTGCCTGCTCACTCGCTGGTTGCTCGTTGCTTGCTTGCTTGCTGGCTGGTTGGCTTGCTTGCTTCCTGGCTGGCTTCTTTGCTTGCTTGCTTTTTCTTGCACGCATGCATGCTTGCAAACCTGACTTGGGAGAAATTACCCCAGGAAGCCTCAACCCCCCAAAAAAAGGAAAATACCAATGCCTCCATTTACTTGTAGATTCGACCGCCCGATCAACTGGTTGTTCTTGAATAAGGCTACAAAAATAGGATTCGCAGTTTATCATATTATGATATCTATTCAACACACACACAAACCCCATTGGGAGTTCATTGCATGGCTTCATGAACCCACTATAACTCCCTTCATCGACCAGTACATCCATTCAAGCCTCTTTTTAAAACCTCCATACCACTGGAACCCCATGTGAAGTTTTTTTGCAGAATATCTGTATGTTTCAATTGGACATGTGACATGATCTACTAAAAATTGACAATGAAATACTGTATATCTGCTAATAAATATGCTAATATTGATTATTTTGTATTCGGAATTGGAGATGGTTATGTACAAACGTCCTGAAGTAATTAGATAGAATTTCCTGATTCTCAAGCATATCCCCAATTTTAGCGAGTTCTCTTGTAAAAAAACACCTATTTCAGGATGACAAGTCAGACTTGTCACCGCACTTCCTGGGATTCCTGGTCCCCGATTCCAAGGATTCCCAGGTGCTGATCATGTCGGCAGCGCAACCACAGGTGGCCATGATGTCCAGTAACTGCAGGGGCTGCCTGAACCCGCTGCCGTGACGGAGTCGTGGACTCTGTGTAGGAAAATCACCATGGGAACACCAGCGTGGATATAGCGTGGGATAGCAGTGAGATATCATGAGACTTCTATGAGACTCATATTATCATGTATCATAGATATCGTATATTATCTAGGTAAGATAGATGATATCACAGAAAAGCTACAGTTCTATAGACTTCTGTCACAAAAGTGTCATCATGTTTAGTCTACACAATTCGTAGAATTACATACTAGTTAGCTCCAGTATAAAACTACGAGACTTGAATTTGTTGACGGGGGATCTAATGGAGACAATAGTGGGACTTACGCTCTGGCAATTTTCTACATAGCTATTGAACATGGCCATAGAAATAGTTGATTTACCCATTGAAAACGGTGGATCATTTTCCATCTTTCCATAGATTTTTGTATGTTTACCAGGCCGGGTACTGGGAAGTATAACCAACTAATCAACTATTGATACTAATACTTGAAGATTAGTTGGCGATGAACATACTATAGATTTTTGTATGTTTACCAGAGGGTAGTGGTCATCACGGAAGATTACGGTGATGGATTAATACTTGTGACACCATATGACCGGGGGATGAACACTGACGCCTCCGGAGCTAGATGTGATGTGAACTACGACGGGTACCGTAAAGGGTACTGTAAGGAAAGCTGCATATTTCACCACGTTTGGGTCTTAAGGATTGTTGAATAGATGTACAACCCAAATCTGTTGGCTGAATGTCTGAATTTTCCCTCAAGCAAGTCTGGAAACTTGAGAGATGTACTGTAATGGATTTTGATGAATGCGGACTCAAAATCATTCATGCATGTTGAGCTACAGACCAGGAAACCAACAGCCAACACCTGGATGGTAGAGATGGAACGTATCCACAGCCTCGAATTTTGATGAGAATGGAGGTTATAGAAGCTAAACCAAACGAAACCGACGCGTCTTTGTGCTTGAACATGAACTTCAACCGACAAAGAGTAGAGCATATGAACACCAACAAGGATCCAGGTAGCAACTCTCCTGTTCACTGCCATGTTAATAGCTCAGACCCATAAACCCTGGCTCATTGGTGGCTTTGCCCCAAGAGTGATTTCATGTGCTACTTATAAATATACTTAAATGATATTCATAGTAAACATACCTAGTGACTTCATGGCTATTTAACACCGTCACATGTTGTCACTATTTCTTCTGCATTGGGAGTGGAATGGATTGTAGGACTGTTGGACCAAAACCGACACCCCAGGAATGATATGCAACGGAAGCTTCAAACATTTCATGGGCCTAGGCCTAGGCTCATTCATCAAGTTTGAAGGAGTGAGTTTGTAGCACTTCTAGATCTCTGCGTGGTTCAACATGTGAATATGTTCCCAAAATGGGCGCGTGCCCGAAGCAAATGAAAATTCAATATTCAAAATCTCATTTGTGATGATGTGAGTCATGAGGGTAACCCTACTCCATTTGTGCCCAACATCCTGTGCCATGCAAAAGAACCATCAAAGGTTGCTCTGTTTTCTTGGGGCTTACCCTCTGGTAAACTAACATAGCTATGGAAAATGGCCATTTATAGTTGATATACCCATTAAAAATGGTGATTTTCCATAGCTATGTTAGTTTACCAGAGGGTAAAACATGAGAAAACAATTGTACCACATGTTGCTCGAGTACCCGCTAATCATGGCAAGCCGGGAAATCCTACGATTGGGGGATTTTCCAGCTAGCCGTGGCTGATTACCAAAGGGTATACGAAGTACTGTGGATAGTTGCGAAATCCTGCACCAGTTGGTTTTTCTGGTTTATCAACGGTTTATCCCCTTACAATCCCATGAAAGTTACAATGTTCCATAGTCACCCGGTGCAGGATTTCGCTTGAGCTACACGGGATTCGCACCTCCAAAGTTCGCAGAAGGCGATGGCTGCATTGAAGGCCATGGGAGATTGCGGTGTAACGCGGGAATCCTCGGCACAGGGCACCCCACTCTTTTCATGAGTCGTGGCAGCCTTTCAAAGAACCCAAGAGTACTGACTATCATAGATCATGATAGGGTGAGACGGGGTGAGAATGATCATGTAATCATCATGTAATCATCACCTCATCCCATACAGTACGATCCTCAATGCCACAGTGCAGCTCTTATCAATCACTGCTGGGCAACTGAGGCGTTCCAAGACTCTGAAATCGCCCAAAAATGCTGAATCTACGTACATATATCCCACAAAAACCTCCATTAAAAACAATCTGAATTATCATAAAATCATCACTAATCATTATTTGCCATTGTTAACCATCATTAATCATAATGGTTCTTAATCGTTATTATATCATCATCCCAATATCTTCACGTTTACCTATTATCATTATTATTGATAACTATGATTGGGCATATATTGGGATGATTATACTTATCTGGTTGGTGGTTTTAACCATCTTGAAAAATATGAAAGTCAATGGGAAGGATGACATCCCATATATGAAATGGAAAATAATCCAGTCATGTTTGAAACCACCAACCAGTTATGATTCAATGATACTAACTATGCCAGCGAATCACTGGATCCAAACCCTCGCCACTGCAGTACCAAGACACCAGCATCGCCCCCAACAACTGCAGCGCCCAGCGCCAACGTTCGCCTTGCGCCGCAGCGATGGCCGTGGTGAAGCTGATCTCAGCCGCTGCCGTTTCAAGCGCCTGGGCGATGGCCAGATGCGACGAACATGGGCAAAGACCTACAAAAACAGTGGGAAATTATGAACTTGTCAATCTTTTGCTGCATCTTTATGAAGGTTACGATACAACATGCCAATTCTTGAGGTGTCATGGGCTTAACATGGCTTAACTATCATCTTAAAATGGTCTAATTATTTATGTTGATTTTGAGTTCTTATGGCCTCGAAACGGTCTAGTTGTGTTTATTTAGTGAGCCAGTTCAATTCCAATTTGCAGCGTCATCCAAAGTGAGCCAGTGATTTACATTTATTTACCTGTTAAACCCCAGTGATCATCCAAGTGCTGACCATTTCAGTATTGAAACCTGTGGTTTTTCCAGAACCCCCGTGGATCCATTTGGATCAAATCAGCAAAGATTGCGGCTTCTTCCTCTAGGATGATCTAGGCATATCTCTAGGCAATGTTGTGATTTTTGACCTATTGGTCTGTATCACCTATCCTAACCGATCCTACCTGATGTATACAAGTATTACAAGTGACATGTTGATGTAGAGGAGGCATTCAAAGAAAACTGAGCATCTGTGCACAACTGAGCAGGGTGGTTTCAATCCGATCAAATCCATCCGTCAAAATACCATGAAATCTGGCCAGATTCCTATAAGATCTGGCCCAACTCATTTGGTTTCGAAAAGGCAAAAACCTACCGAGTCACCTAATTCGTGTAGCCCATGTAATAGCTGCTGCAATGCCAAATCCTCGGAATTTACCCAAATCTGAAACTGTGCCAGCAGATTCTTCAGCTTTCCCATCCTTTCCCATCCTTTCCCCATTTGCGGATCTTTATGGTGGGACGGCACGTAACGAACGGTATACTTAGTATACTTCAAGCTATACATTCACCACACTACAGCTTGGCAAATCATGCATAAGCACCAGTTTGTGGGATCTGAAAACAGATGGGAATACACACGACTTGGACACGGCAAACAGTCTTTTATGCGGCTATATAGAGGCTACATACCATCTGGTTATTTAACATAGCCATGGAACATCCCTTATAAATGGAGGTTTTAATGGGAAAATCATCTATAAATGGGCTATTTTCCATGGCTATGTTAAATAACCAGAGGGTAATTCTATATGATACAGACACGATGATGGACAAAAACAAGCGCGAGAACAAGGATATATCATATGGCGATCACACATGATACGCGGGTTTGTCTGAAAGTAGGGTACCTTACATCCAATGGCTAAGAATTATTTTCCTTCGTAAAATTGCCATAAGTGAGGCTCACTCCACAATTTCAGACAGTCTGGGTTTTTCAAGCCAAGCACAGTCAGTGTCTTGGGGCTGGTCACATCATGCGAATAAGACTATTCATTAGAGCCACTGTTTAGAATTTAGAGTGTAGAGGATTATTATATAGCTCAATCACGCACAAAAGCCAAAACATCCCCAAATCACAGCACCTAAACTGAACTGCTGAGCAGTTTAAGACCCTGGCAGGAATTACCTAAATCTTCGAAGACTTGAACAGGGGATGCAATTGTGCCCAGCAGTTCAAGCTTCGAAGACTTCAAGTCACAAGCCTTGTCATCACTGCCATCCAGATATTACAGCATATCATCTGGATAAATACTAACCATGATTTCCAGTGAGGTCACAGTGAGGTCGTTATAATTTACCCAGATATCATATCATATCTCATTTTTACATGCTGCCTCTGTCCCACTTCTATCCATCTGGCTTTTTTCCGACCAAAAATCACCCAAAAATCTGCGGTGGCGCGTCATGGTGATTCCCATTCCGCCCGATTCTACCCAGCGATGGATCCTGGATCCAGCCAGGTTCAAACCCAAAGCCTCGGATTCTTTTAACTTACCATCTGGTTATTTAACATAGCCATGGGAAATCACCATTTTTAATAGGTAAACCATCTATAAATGGGCCATTTCCCATGGTTATGTTAAATAACCAGAGGGTAACTGAACTTTAGTTCCCAAGTTCAACCTACCCTCTGATAATAAACTAATATGGCCAATGAAAATGGCCATAGAAATAGTGGATTTACCCAGCTAGAAAATGGTGGTTCTTTCTGTAGGTTTACGTTAGTTTACCAGAGGGTAAATCAAAGATTTAAACCAGATTTCGCTGATTTTCCAACGCATTTTCCACCAGGGCACCACCTTTTGTAGCAGCTGCAAGGTCATGAACCAACGACTCGCGGGGCAGGAAGTCATGGCAGTGTTCCAACTCACCAGGTTTGGCTGCAGCCGATGCTGCGGTAAACCTCGCGAACTGCGGGTCAGAATTTAAGAACCAAACGGCTGGGAAAAAAAATATGGGAAGCCCATAGGGAACCATCTGCTTTTTCATGTTTTTTCATGTTTTTTCTATCTTTTTGTTTTTCAATTCAAATATCTTTAAGTCATCTCCGGTCATCAACCTATAGTCTCCGTGTGAATGTGTCATCCGCAAAAAATCCTGTGAAAAACACGGACTTCCCAGCCGTTGGATGCGGACATCCCGTAGGAGGGATCCCAGGAGTGGCTATGAAAAAGCGTCAAGCATTGACTGTCCCAGCAAGCACATTGTAAAATGATTCTCCGTCGAAACGCCTCACAAGTAAAACAAATCATTACAATTCATTAAAAATCATGAATTTTCGGATGAACATAAGGCAGCAGTTCCCTTGGTTCTTAACCTTTCTTTTTGTTTCATTCAATTGATTTATCAAAGAGTCCGCGAGTCCACCTTGAGAGCCCGTGAGTTCACCTTGACATGACTTGGCTCGTTTAAGGGTTCCATGTGTTTGGCTGGTTCACCACTGAACCAGTAAATTCAACAAGTAAAACTTGGAACTTCATCATTGGCTGCATACTGCATACTTCTTCCATGTTTGCTTACCCTCCGGCAATGTCACATCTGCTTTGCAAAAAAAAAACACCGTGGACCGATAAATTCCCGAAAAATCGCCAGAAATTTCACCACCAGCCCGTCACATCCCAAGGCACAGCTTAGAATCCAGCAGGCGTATTCCCAGCGGCCGCTGCGTTCACATGCCGAGGCGGCCATGTTCACCGTCATGACCTCGGGTGTCGTCGAAACACCGGCGACTTGGCACCTGAAAATCCCGGGAGGTGCCAGGGGAGAAGGTAACCAACACGGGGATTTCACCAGCAAAGATGGTGACTTCAGCAAGAAAACCAGAGGTTTATGATGATTTAACATGATTTAACCAGCTTTCAATGGTTGGATTTGTTGGGTAAATTTATGGTTGAAACAAGGGTGACAAAGAAATGGTAAACCATACGAACCATGTTTTCAACCATGAGCCATAAATAGCCATAATATTGGTTAAAACTGGTTTAACTAAAGCATACTAAAGCTGGCGGAAAAGAAACTTTTGGTAAAACATGGAACCTGCACACATCATCATACATTTACCAAAAATGGTGGGAAGTCCAGGTAACACACATGGGGGGAACCTGGGAACCGTGTGGTTCAGAAAAAAACGGCGATTCCACATTCAGCGACCAGCGATTCCACAGCAACTCCGAGGCTCGTTCGCTTCACGAAGACCTCGGCCATGAGGCCAACAAAGGGGAACACATAATTAGTGAATATGGGTGTGTCTGAAAATGTCGTGTACCCCATTGTACCCAATGGTTTTGCTGATCATTATCCCGTTTTTAAATGGCTATTTCTTTGGGAAGATTAACCCAACATTTTCATCACCAAACAACAAAATATGAGGAAAACATGGGGTAAAACAGTGTAAAACCAACAACACATGGATATGTTATCGGGATTTTAAGGGGGATATGGGGATATAACGGGATCATATAGGTGGATAGGCTGTCACCAGCGCATCCAGCATCGAATGGCCAGTGGCTTTAAGTGGCTAAGTGTATCCGACCCATTGTGCCATTAAAGGATATATAACTTGATACACATCTTCAACGGAGATGCTCCGTAACAAACAGCATGGAAAGCCACTCCGAAAGCGGTCACAGGTCACCGCCTTAAGTGGGTCCCAAAGGGGATGATCAGCATGGTATCCTCACCATGACCAATGGACCAATCACCGATGATGATTTTTACCATTCATCCCTTTTTTATATGGTGAGTGATTCTTGTAGATTGTAGAGAATGACCAACTTTTAACAATCACCAAATATCACCAACCACCATTAATGAAAACTGAGCTCCTGGCAGTCCATAAAGATCACAAGATTTTGACCATTGATCCCTATAATAATCCCAAAACTGAGTTGGTCCAACCATGTAGCCACCTGAGCCAAGACACTTAGCGCTTCCAGGCAAAGTTCCAGGGCGAAAAACCAGCAACTCGCAGCTTCGCAGGCACCAACGACGAAGTTATAACCTGGATCTACGAAGGATCTGCGAAGTTGTGACTTGGATAGTACAGTACATCATTAACCCTAAGCTTCCACTTACGATAGGTAACTAGGATGACTTTGGCGTATGATTTTTGGATATTTTGGTTGGTTACCTCTGAGAGTTCGTTTGGAACTAGGATTTACGGGTGCCCGATTCTCAAACAAACCGATACGGCCTCTGTAATAGAAGTGGTCACTGGTCACAGTTATGGAATGAACCTATCTTGGATGGTTAAACAAACACATTTATAGATGCATCACCACGGGTCATGGTTTGTTAATATATGATATGTATATATATATGGGTAAATTATAATATTGCACTAACCTGAATTGTTGGGCCATTTGGGGATGATTTCCAATACTAACCATGGTTTCCAGGGTTCGGTCGCAGTGAGGTCGTTATAATTTACCCATATATCATATATATATATATATATATATCATATATATATATATATATCATATATATATATATATCATATATATATTATATATATATATATATATATTTGCTATAGGAAACCATCTTTACTATCCATTGTATCCATAGGGCCCCTCAGGCCCTGGCCGATGAAAAAACCTGCATTCGACATCGTTTCTATGGCTTGGATATACCCTCTGGTGATGTCATCAAACCTGGCAACGGTAAACATGTTTCTCTCATTGGTTGATGATTTTTTTCAATAAAACATCCATTTCTTGGAATTTACCCAGCCAGTGAGGTTTGATGGCACTGAAGTGCCATGTTTCTGGTGCATATTTTGATGTTCGCGGCTCCCCATCCGCAGTTTTTTCGCTTTCGACTAAGCCGTCCGGATCCCTCCTCCACGACGCTAAACCTTTGCTCGGATATGTTTGCATGACTAAGAATAGACTATGACGTAGACTGGTTTTGTACTGTTGGTGGTTGACCTACCCCTCTGAAAAATATGAGGTCGCCAGTTGGGATGATTAATCATTCCCAATATGTGGAAAAATAATCCAAATGTTCCAAGCCACCAACCAGACTGGTTTTGTAGGTCATGTGGGTTTCCAAATGGTATGACATCTCTTGACGTACCCATGTTGGGTGCTGTGCTAAACAAGCAGCATACTGCATCAGGCGTCATCTTCTTTTGGAGGTCTCTAAATAGGGACCTGAGCGAGGTCAAGATAGCACAGCATCAGCATGATCGCACAGCACCACCCCATGAACAACAACAACAACAACAACAACAAACAGCAACAACAACAACAACAACAAACAAAAAAACAACAACACCAACACCAACACAAACAAGAACCTGGGCAAAAGCTAGTCACTCTCCCAATCATCTATGTATCGCGAGACCGGCGTCACACATATGATACAATTCATATCAATTCAAAACCTTTACACAGAGAAACAGTCCATCGGCCAAGCAGCAAAGATTTCTCCCCGCGCAAAAAACATTCCCTCAACATGTTCTCCCCAGTTGTAAGTTGGTTTATAAACCCCATTAACTATAGTTATAAGTACCATAAACCATAGTTATTGGAATTATAACCAAGGAGCAAGCAAACGGTCCAGCAATGCTCCGATGCCATCAATGCAGCGGTGTAGATCTGCAGATCAACGTCCTGTGAGTGCTGAAGCAACGTAAGCGCAAACCTTAAGCCGCGCTGACAGGTTCCACGGGGAAGGAATGAAGGTGATGTTTGTTGGTTTGGAACCCAATGAAACTATAATAGATATATCATATAATTCCATATAATTCCAACATACATCCATCCTAGTTAGCCTGGTTATAAGTTATGATAAGCCAACTATAGCCAACTTATCTAGGGGGCCCTTCGTGTCGTGTAGTAGTCCTCCTTTTATGATTTGATGCTGGGGACTTTGAAGGGTCCACAGACCTGACTCCAGTCCCGTAGCTTTCGGGGGTCTGACTTCGTTTACCAACGCAGCACGGCCGCTTTTAGCAGCTAAATGCTTTACATGAGATGCTACCTCGTTCTCGGGGTGTTCCTACCTCGTTGTACAGCCTCGTTATAGGATGTTTTCGGCAACTGAGGTATGCCGGTATTCCCCCAATACTACTCTCCATTTAATCAAACAAAAGCCTTAGCTCAAGTGCAGCGAAGTAAAATACAATCCCTATGTCGCTTAAGACCACCATGTGCTTCAATTCTTATCCACCAACGGTTTAGGGCAGGTGTGATTCACTTCCATTTCACAACACTAGGATTTGGAAGCGGCTTTTGACTCCCTCTTGGGTGCTTCACATATCTTTTAGGTGGACCAAGTCGACCAAGTTACAAAATCCAAAGCAGGAGAAACCACCCATTACATAAATCATATACAGTGTACAAGTAGGTAGCCATATTATTACTCTACTGGCTATTTATATCTATTTATACTCTGCCAAGCTAAAAACCAGAGTCTCTGAGTCTCCCATATATCAAACATACTGTGGATGGAAGAAATCCTGCACCACCTTGGATGGTTGAAACCATATAGATAATGGGATAAACCATCTACCAACTGGTGCAGGATTTCTTCCATCCACAGTATTACAATCAGTCCTGATGAACGTCCCAGATGGGATAAAACGTCACCAAATCTCTGAGTCAGTTTGATAAGATTTCTTGCGGAAGATCCCATGTTGTGCCCCGTGAACATCATGTTCTTAAACGACAATAGTTACGGAAAATCCATATAAATCCATCATGTTTAAAAGTGTTTAGGACATAGAGAAATATCCTTCAACATTTTGACATCCATTCATTTTCCCCAGTTACTCTTCCAACCATTTCCTAGGGAACCCCATTGATATCATAGCTATATTAGCTCACCAGAAGGTAACATCCCGAGTTTTGGAAGCCCCTGGGCACCAGTGACGGCCACGCGCTGCTATCATTGGTGGCTCCGCGGCAGGCGCTTAGGGTGACCTTGGGGCATTTCGATATTGGCGAAGTGGCAAATCCATCAACAAACTGCGGATCTGATCATCGTACCATGGGATATTATGTGGGATTGTTTGAAGCCATAATCTATTCATATATCTATTCAATTGGATTTTGATATCTAATAAGTGACTTATTAAGTAACAAACCAGTTGACGGGGATATGATCAATGGGATTGAGTGGATACCTAGTGGATATGAGTAGAAAACGAACCAGACATGATCTTGAACATCGCCTTGAACATCGTAAAACCTGAGACCACATGTGTGAGTCGTCAGTGGTTAGGTGAAAGCTATAGGCTATAGTAGTCCAATATCTGTGTCTGTGGCTTAAAATCTACCCCGGAAACTATCAGCAAAGACAGGACATGCAACACAAGCGCCCCAAAAAAAATAGGGATCTGACCTACACATCATTCTGTACGTGGTGAGGATTATGGACCACTTGAAATCAGCCACTGCCCGATTCTTTGTGTCTTTGATCACATGCGAAATAATCACATTTAACATAATTTAAATACAAAATCCAAGAATTTTGCGGCTGTTGACCTTCAAGAGTGCGGATATCAAGCTAAAAAATGATGATTGATTTGTCCTTATGTGGCACAACGCGTACCGGCGTAACCCCCACTGACCCGAAAATGCTTGGCCGGTTGGCCTCAAGAATCCTAAGGTAGAGCCTCAAGACGCTTTTCAGCGATGAGGACGGGCCGCTGGCTGGGACTATCTTCCCATCTACAGGGATGAAGAAGGAAAACTTTGAAGATCAGGTCATGCAATGGCCGATGAGCCTGAATCCGAAAATTGGAACTCCATAAAGTACTTCTACCCTTTAAGACTGGAAATTGGAAGCGAACTTTTGCCACCACATCCCCGAACAGATACATATTCAACAGCCTATGAGCATCACGATTTATCAAAACCATTCAAAACCTAAATAGCTATCCAACAACCTATAGTCAGTATTTCATATGATGATTTGTTTTTGGCATCAACTTATTTTCTTTGTGGCCCCTGCAATTTCCGCAGCCAACCTCCGCCACTTCCATCATCAATGAGGGGCAACTCATCCCACTTAGAATGGCGAATGATCAACTCAAAGATCCATGGCAAATCCAATGTGTTTTTGATACATCCACAAACACACACACAAACACACATGCACAGTGATTTTCCCCCACAAAAAATCTAAACCATGTGTGTTAACCACGTGTTAACCATGTTAACCCCAGCATACCTCAGAGGCCCCATCAGGTTTTTCTGAGTTCCCCAGGTCGCCGTCGCCGTTGCGCCGTTGCCAAGGTGCGCAGAGGGCCACCTGCCCTGGCCGCAAGGTGCGTTCCATGGAGCTGCGCAACAAGCCCAGCGCCAGCGGCCACGGCGATTTTTCGTCGTCCACGTCGTCCAAACACGACCTGGGGTCGGGTCCGAAGGACGAGTTCAGCAACCAAAAAATGGTGCTAAACATGGGGATATCATGGGGATATCATAGATATTCATAGATACCCAATAGGTCAGGCAAGGTTATTTGGAGCAAAATAGGTAACTCTAAAAAAATTACCTTTTTGTAAGTAATTTTGGTCGATTTTTTTAACTAATAGGTAAAAAAAAATTACCTTGAAAGGTAATTATTATTAATTATTGATAACCTATTTCAAGGTAACTTTTAAGGGTTATTTTTTTTTCACTTCGTTTTTACATATATTTATTATTTTCTTTTGTTATAT